>JGI994J12354_10000686_pt1 | contig 33955 bp, 37 predicted proteins | sample IntmicLarv3ML3BL_FD_12354 | JGI IMG/M metagenome (IMG submission 12354) | reverse complement strand
AGGTATCAAAGCAAGTATTGAAAAAGGAAATATCATTAGTTTAGATAACACGAATATTGCCTACATTGAACCACATAAACTAATAATCAATGATACTACCTACTTACTTTTTAATGAATGTACTGATGTTTATATCAATACTTTAGAAACATTTATTTCTATAACTGAACTAAAAAACTATATAAAAGTGCATAAAATAGCCACAATTAATGTTTTAGCAGTTACTCCTGGTACTAAGACAGAAACTGTAGTTTTTAATAAGTGTACTGATGGAGATACAGCTAGGTTTATGAGAGGAACAACTGAGATTAAAGTTAGATTTTTAGCAATTGATACTCCTGAAACTGTACATCCGACTAAAGAGGTTCAAGAGTTTGGTAAAGAAGCTTCAAATTATACTTGTGATAGACTAAAAAGTGCTAAGAAGATTGTTCTTGAGTATGATCCTAAAAGTGCTGAAAAGGATAAGTATGATAGATATTTAGCTTGGGTATTTTTAGATGATGTTTTATTACAGGATGATATTATTAAAAATGGATATGCTAAAGTTGCTTATTTATATGGTGATTATTTATATACTGATTTACTAAAGAATAGTGAGAAAGAGGCAAGAACTGAGAAAGTTGGGCAGTGGGGACTTCCGGTTGCAGAAGAAAAGGCAGAAGAACCAGTAAAAAAAGAGGAAGAGACATCTACTAAAGAAAATAAAGGTATTTTTGATTTAGTGTATAATTTTATTGCTGAATTTTTTGATAAATTGATTGAACTTGTAGATAACATTATAGAAGATATGCTATAATTATGTGTAATTAATCGTGTAAAGGGGAAAATAAAGATGGCAAAAAAATATAAGTCAAGTAATCATACAAATACAGAGAAGAGTACAGCAAAGGAGAGAATGCTTACAAAAATAATATTTGTTTTAGTAGCTGTTATATTTGTAGGAATAGTGTTCTTTTCTTCAGAACTTAGTGAATGTAAGACTGGTAATGGTGATTCATCAGGAATAGAAAATGAGAATAAAGCAAAAGCTCATAATTCTATCACAGCAGCTGAATATATGGCATTATTAAAAAGTGGTAAAAATCATGTAGTATTTATTGGAAGACCAACTTGTGGTTATTCAGTTCAACAAGATCCTATTTTAAAAGAAATAGCTGGTGAGTATGATATTGTAATTAATTATTTAAATATTGATGAACAAGCACAGACAAGTATGGCAGAAGTACTTACTACTTATGAGTCATTTACAGATGGTAGAGGTATATCAACACCAACAGTAGTTATTATTAAAAATAATGAGGTAAATGATGTTATTGAAGGTCTTCGTGATAAAGAACAGATGGTTGACTTCTTAAGAGAAGTTGAAATTATTAAGTAGGCGTCTTATGAATGTTTATGAAGAGGCAAAAAAGTTTAAAAAGAAATATCCGTTTACAGTTGCTTGGCGTTTAAAAAAGAACTCTAAAATAATTGAAAAATATGTTAATCCTGATGAAAAAATAAGATATGTTTTTGTTGGGCAGAAGAGTGAGAGTCTTTTTGATATATTCTCAACAGCAGTTGTTGCTATAACTGACAAAAGGATATTGATTGGTCGTAAAAGAGTTGTATTTGGTTACTTTCTAAATTCAGTAATGCCATATATGTATAATGATTTAAGTATTAAAACAGGACTTTTATGGGGAAAAGTGTATATAGATACTGTTAAAGAACTTGTTATAATATCACATCTTTCTAGAAGGTCACTTGATGAGATTGAAACAGCAATAAGTACTTATATGATTAGAATGAAAAAAGAATATCCAGGAAAAAGGACTGGTGATGAATTTGAACTTAGAGATAAATAAAGAATGTTTTGTCATTCTTTTTAAATTCAAAAATACTTTATAGAAAAGATTTTATATGGTATATTAATATGGTAGAGGTGTATGTAGTATGAAGAGAATAATATTTTTTGTTATATTTTTAGCTATTGCCTATTTAGCATTCCAATATGGAGTGGTTTTTCTCAAGGATAATCATAATATTGATTATTCATTGAAACTTGGTGATAAAGAGTATTTTATTAATGAACGATTTATTAAAAATGTTAAAGATGAATATTATTTAGTTACTTTAAAAGTTGATGATAAAAAGTTTGTTTTTGATGTTGATAATAATTTTAATAAGCGTAGGAATATTGTTTTGGATATGATGATTTATGAGAATAAAGATTTGTTATGTATATATCCAATATTTCTTAATGAAAAAACCATTGGTAATTTAGAATGTAATATTGATGGGAAGCTTTATGATTATTTTGCTATTAAAGATTTATATAATTTAAAGCCTTTTATTGAAACTTTACCAGGTTATGCTGAAGAACTTGAAAATAGTGATAAGTTTGAACAGTATTCAGACCTAAAAATATTTACGAAAAATGTTTTACCTAAGGAGAGAATAATTTTATATAATTATAAAAGCATTGCTAATATTAGTAGTGAGAAAATTCAATATACAGATTTTTCAATTAAAGATGTTTATGCTAATAAGAATGGTATTTTAGTTGGTAAATATTATGTTGTTCCAGATGGTAATACTGTTGGAGTTCACTCTTATATGTTGATACTTGATGTCACTACTAATACTAGTGAGAAGTTGCCTTTAAGGAATGAGTTATCTTCTAATTATTATATAAATGGTGTAGTGGATAATAAGCTTTATATATTTGATAAAAGTAATTTGACGCAGTATTCAATAAATCCTGAACATAATGAGATTAGGATTGAAGGAAATAAAGATATGGGTTGTAGAGCTTATAAAGATGGTAAATGGGTTGATGTTACAGTTTACGATATGCTTAATGATGAGCTTAAGTTTACAGAAGATAATAGTGATATAAATATTAATTCTGAAATTGTATATAGGAACAATAGATATTATTATTATGAAATTGGAGATGTGTTTTATAAATCTTATGTTGATAGTCCAGAAGATAGTGTTCAGTTATTTACTTATGCAAATGCTGAGGTAGTAAGAATGAAAAACAATAGTATTTATTTTATAAATGGTAGTACTTTATATAGATATGCAAGTAATACTATTATTCCATTACTTGAAAGGAATGAGTTTAAGTTTAATAAAGCTAATATATATGATGTATATTGGGAAGTGTGATAAGATATAATTTATTTAATAAATAAGGGGTGCTATTTATGATATTAAGAAAACCTTATGCTTTTTTGATTAAGCATTTTAGAATGGTTCATGTTGTATTAACATTGTTAGCAATTTATGTTTGTTCAAAAACTAATAAGTTGTTTGAGTTTTTTAGTTCTTATTTGGGTAGTAGCTTGGATCCGCTTGAAAAGTATGGAGCTGCTAGTAGATATGTAGGATTTATTTTATATTTTGCTATTATATTAATACTCACTATTTGTATAGTTGTGTTAGTGTTAATGCGAAGGAAAGAAAAACCTTATGTACTGTATATTTCATTAAGTGTCTTTTATTTGGTATTGATTATTGGTTTTATGTTTGCATCATCTACTTTATCAAGTATGGAATATATGGATGTAGATATAAGAGTTGCTGCAGGTTTAAGAGACTTTATTCAAGCTTGTTATATGGCACAATATGTAACTATTATTCTTATGGCAGTTAGAGCTACAGGATTTGATATAAAGAAGTTTAATTTTGGTAATGATGATAAAGATTTTGCATTAAGTGAAGATGATGATGAAGAGTTTGACGTTGCACTTGATCTTGATACTGAAGATATAAAAGCTAAGATAAGAAAAAGATTACGTATTATTAATTATATATATAAAGAGAATAAATTTGCTGTTATGATACTTGAATTAATCGTTATATCTTCTATAGGTATAGCTGGACTTAATATGTTTCTTAATAGGGATATAATATATAAGGAGAATGAAAGTTTTAAAAGTTATTCATATGAACTTACTGTTATGGATAGCTATAGCTTAGTAAAGGATTACAGAGGATTAGAAATAGTAAAAGATAGATTTTATATAGCTGTAAGGCTTAATTTAAAGAATATTGTTAATGCAGATAGAACTTTTAATATTGAAAATACTAGAATAAATGTAAAAAATAAAGGAGTATTCTTACCTGTAACAGATAGATATGAGCTTTTTCAGGATTTGGGAATGCCATATTATGGTTCTACTATTGGTGCTGGTAAGGAGAAGACTATTCTTCTGGTTTATGAACTGCCAAGGGAATATGCTAATTATGTGATGCATTTTGAGTATTTTAAAGATGAAATAGAGAATAAGTATATATATAATAAAGTTAAACTTAATCTTAATAAGCAAAATTCTGATAGAAAGATTGCAGATGCTTCTTTAAATGAAAAACTTACTTTTGAAAATAGTATATATTCTAATGCTAATATTACAATTATGGATGTAGAGTTTAAAAATAAATATACATATAAGCTTGAAGTTTGTAGGGATGGTAAGTGTAGTGAAAGTACACGTTATCTGACTCCTGGATTAGACCAAGGGATTCCGCTTACTATTATGAAGCTTCACTATGTACTAAATATTGATAACAATCTTATTGGATTTAAGAAAGGTAAGTTTATTGAGAATTTCGGTAGGATAAGATATATTGTTGGAGATACTGAGTTTGCAATTCCTAATAAACTTACTGATATAACTCCTTTTTATGCAGATGGTTATTCTTTTGTAGAGATTCCAGATAGAGCAAATCGTGCTGATAAAGTTTATCTTGATTTTAAGTTAAGAGATAAAATGTATTCTTATTTACTAGTAGATAGGACAACGGAAGAAGAATAAGTTTTATGAGTCACTTTTAAGTGGCTTTTTCTTTTTGTGAATTATTTTGTATTTTAAACATATATTTTAATAGAATAATTGATAAATAAATCTATTTATATTGATTATGATAAAGAGTTTTGTTATAATAGGTATTGTTATATGGGTCTATAGCCAAGTGGTAAGGCGTGGGACTGCAACTCCCTGATCGTTGGTTCAAATCCGACTAGGCCCTCCAGAGGGAAATTAGTCGAACTAATAATTCGACTTCAAATATAAAAAGGTTAATTTCTAACGAGATTAACTTTTTTTGTTGTGTTTGGAGGTGAGCGAGTTTATGAGAATAACAAAAGAAGTTATAGAAATAGAAGAAACGTTAGAAAACAAAGTTAAGAACATATTATTATTTTTAGGCATTAAAGCAAGTATTAAAAAAGGAAATATCATTAGTGTAGATAACACAAATCTTGCTTATATTGAGCCTCATAAGTTAGTCATAAACGACAATACCTACCTATTTTTTAATGAATGTAGCGATGTTTATATCAATACTTTAGAAACATTTATTTCTATAACTGAATTAGAAAACTATATAAAAGTGCATAAAAAAGCCTTGAAACAAGGAAATTGACATCAAAATATTGACTTTTTGAGAAATTAGTCTATTATAACTAATCAAGAGAGAGCAGTATTATCTCTAATCAAATGGGGGTGTTTGATTATGATAAGAACCTACTTAAAAAATAAACTTGATTTAGTATTGAAAAATATTAGAGGTGTCAATGATGTACTTATGTATGTTGTTGTCGCCTCTTTTTTTGAAAACTTTAAAGAAAGAGAGATGATAAAATGAGAAAGAATGCAGCGATTTATTGTAGAGTTTCGACCGAAGACCAAGCCCGCGAGGGTTATTCGTTAAGTGAGCAACTAGATAAATTAAAGACTTTATGCAAATTAAGAGATTATAACGTATTTGATGTTTATGAAGACGCAGGGATTAGTGCCAAAGACACTAACCGATCGGCATTTAAAAGATTACTTGAAGATGTAAAAAGCCATAAAGTAAATGTAATAGTTGCTTACAAATTAGATAGATTAACAAGAAGTGTTAAAGATTTAGAAAATGTTGTATTAGAACTTGAAAAACACGGTTGTGTATTAGAATGTGCAATGGATGATATAAATACAACATCAGCCAATGGAAGATTTTTTGTAAGAATGCTTACAGTATTATAACAACTTGAAATTGAAAGAGTTGGTGAAAGAACAAAGTTTGGTTTAGTCGGAGCAATTAAAGATGGACATATACCAGTTCCTAAAACTTTAGGTTTTACTAGAGATAATAAAAAACTTGTTCCAGATCCAATGGAAGTTCCAATAATTGAGCGAATATTTGATTTGTATTTAAAAGGAAATAGTTATCAAACAATATCTAATATATTCAACGAAGAAAGTTTATTAAACAAAAAATGGTATGATTCAACAATATTAAAAATACTTGCTAATCCACTCTATAAAGGCGACTATATAAGTGGTGCTAGAACTGGAATACCTATTCTTTATGAAAATGTGGTTGAGCCAATTATTTCAAAGAAATTATGGGAAGACTGCCAAGAACAAGCAAGAAAAAATACGAGAAATTACACTAGAAGAAATGATTATATATTCTTTCAAAAAATAGAATGCCCTAATTGTAAAAGAATTATGGCTTGTAAGGCACCAGGTGGAAAGAAAAAGAAATATATCTATTACTCTTGTAACGATTGCAAGACTTATATCAGAGAAGATGATTTAGTAGATTTATTACTTAATCAAATACTAACTATTATTGATTACGATATATCAGTTAGAAAGTATTTTGCTCCACTTCTAAAACATAAAGTTGAAAATACTAATGAATTACTAATTAAAGAATTAAATGCCCTTAAAGATAAGAAAATCAGACTTAAAGAGGCATATTTAAACAAGATTTTAGATATTAACGAATACAATGAAGATAATAAATTACTTGAAGATAAAATTACTGATTTAGAAAAGAAAATCAAAGAAGAACAAGAACTTGAACAATTCAACTTCACTTATGAAGATATGCTTTTAAAAAGGGATTTAGAAAGCATAAGGTCTTTACTTGATACTAACTATGAAAGCGAGTTTATAGTTAAATGGGAAACACTACCTATATCAGAAAAGCAAGAACTTATGATGAGTTACATTGATACCATTGAAGTTGAAAAGAAAGAAGATAAACTAAAAATTAAACGAGTTAATTTTAGAAAAACATTCATTGAAGAATATGTAAATCTATTCAATAAAGGTGGTATCAATAGATACCAAGATGTAACTATGCAAATAGTAGATGATAATAATTCTAAAGAAGTAATGCAAATGGAAGTATGTGCTCCAATGGTAAGAAAAGATGTTACTAGGCATATTGAAAGACTAGAACAATTTTACAAAATTGATTATAACGAAATATTAAAAGAAAAATATAATGAGAAACAATTTTGCTTGAAATATACAAGACACAATACATTTAGTGAACCATTTAAAATGATACCTTTAATCAATAAAAAAGGAATAAATAAAGTTACTCATTTTGGCTTATTATCAGTACTATTATTTCAACCATTATACAAAGAAGATAACTCTATCAAAGAGGCAATCTATGAGGAAGTGGTGAAATAATGAGTTATGCAATATTTAGAGTTGAGCCGATTCAAAAACTCAAAGATTTAGGACAAATTGGAGCACATAATTCAAGACAAAAAGAAGCATATAAATCTAACCCAGATATTGATAAGAATAAGTCTAAAGATAATATTGATTTAGTGCCATTGGAATTTAGTAATTACCACGCTTCATATATGTATTTAGTTGATAAATATAAAAAGCAACACGAAGAAAAGCAAAAGACCGAACGAGAAAATCGTAAAAAAGGTTTTAATCAAATGCTAGATGATAGTAATTCAGTAGTAGCAGATGAATTATTATTTACAAGTGATAAAGAGTTTTTTAAAGATATGAGTAAATCAGATATTGAAGAATGGGCTTATCATTGTATGGACTTTGTTTATGAAGATATTGGCTATGATAAAAAACAAACACTTCACGCAACTATTCATCTTGACGAAAAGACACCACACTTGCACGTTGTAGTTGTACCATTGATTAAGAAGTTCGATAAAAGAAGTAATTGTGAGAAATGGACTATCAACAAAAAGCACTATATGAAAGATAAATTATATCTATCTACTCTACAAGACAAGTACCATGAACGAATGATAAGTAATGGTTATGATTTAGATCGTGGAATTAAAAACTCTGATAACGAGCATATAGATATAAAACAATATAAAAAAATAACTAGAAAATTAAATGTTGAACTTAATGCTAAAAATGATAAGTTATCTAAATCAATGGAAGATTTAAATAGTAAGATGATAAGTAATAAAGAAATGGTATTTGATAAGGAATATATTAAAGTTAAAAAAGACACTTTTGATAGTATGAATAAAGTTATTAAAGAAAGTAAAAAAGTTATGGAACTTCAACCTAAAATTCAAAAAGTCTATAACGAAGTTGATACTTATGCAAAAAGTTATAATTATCTTGAAAAAGAAAACGACAATATACAAAAAGAAGTTAAATATTTAAAAATTAGAAATCAGAAACTAGAACAAGAAAATCAAAACCTAATTGATTATATTAAAGCCATTTTTAAAGGTTTAAAGGACTTTTTCAGAACTTTACTACAAATTGGTAATGAAAAGACTAAAGACGCAACAGCAGACGAAATAAAAGACTATTACGACAATGAAGACTTTGAGAAGGATGTTATATTTGATATTGCAATAGATACTTCAAAAGAAGATGAGTTGTTTGATTATGCTGACATAGATAAAAGTTATTTAAAAAGTAATGATTTTGACCGAGAAATATAAAAATTAATGATATAATAAGTGATATGAGGAGGTAAACATGAAAGATAAATTAGATGTATTAACTGAACTAGGAGAATTTACTGGTAAAGTTGCCGATATTAACGAATGTCATAAAAAAGGTTTTTGGCATAGGGCTGTATATGGTTTCATAATAGATCAAAATTTTAATGTATTATTACAAAAAAGAAGTTCAAGCAAGAAGCTATGGCCTAATAAATGGGATGTAACTGTGGGAGGTCATGTAGAAGCTGGCGAGTTTGGTAGACAAGCATTAATTAGAGAGTGTAAGGAAGAGTTAGGAATAGAAATACAAGATGATGATATTAAATATTTAATCAGCTCGACTTCAAGATACAATAAGAATGGTATTATTAATAATCATTATGACGAGTGTTATTTAATCACAAAGAATATAGACGTATCCGAATTGACGCTGCAAAATGAAGAAGTTGCCGATATAAAATATTTTTCTAAAGAAGAACTTTTAAGAAAAATAGATAATAATTATGATGAACTAACAGAAAAAACCGTTTCTTGGAGTTTCATGAAAAAAATATTAGAAAGTCATATTACAAATCAAATAATTAACAAATAAGTTTAATATTAAATGAGGGGGGAATAAATATGCAACGTTTATATTATGATTTAAACGATGAAAAAGTACAATATTTGATTAGATCAAATAGAAAATTAGGAAAACTAATTAAATATATTGGCTCAAATGAGATAGTTATTGAAGATGATGGGTTCAAGTGCATTGTAAAGTATGTAGTTGGGCAACAAATAAGTGATAAAGCACGTGAAACAATTTGGCAAAGGATTTGTACAACTTATAAAAATATAACTCCTAAAAAGATGCTCTCAATAAAAAATGATGATTTAAGGAGAGTTGGTTTATCAGAGCGTAAGGTAGTATATATAAAGACTCTGGCAACAGCTACTCTTAACAAAGAAATAGACTTTGTAAATTTCCCTAAATTCACTAATGAAGAAATTATTAAACGTTTGACCTCATTAAAAGGTATAGGACAATGGACTGCCGATAAATATGATCATATGAACAAATTTATAAAAGCTGATGCAATTATTGTATGTAATCCTGACGGAATCATTGGTAAAGGTACCATGTTTGAATTTGGTTTTATGATAGCACATTCTAAAAGAATAATTTTTACAAATGAACCTAAAGGATTGACAATTTCATTTCCTTATGAGGTGGGCTTAAACTTTGACTAAATCAAAATAGAAATCATATTGAGTAATTCCAATAGAGTAACACACTACGCTATTGGCTAAAGCCAATAACGAATTGTGCTAGGGACACCCTAGACCCGAAGCACTATTTTACAAGCTATCGCAAGTAAAATATGCCATAGCCAAACAAGTTGACTATGAAAAATCTATCGCAAGTTTCATTGTGCTTATCAGCACAACAAAACGTGCCACGACTTTTAAAAATATGCTAATCTAACGAAAAGCATATTTTTTGTTTAAATTGATAATTTCTATCAATTTTTATGGTACAATATCTAGTAATTAATCAATGGTGGTTAATATTATGGAGAAATACGAAATTGCAGTGACATCTTTTATTGATAAAATGGGTTATTTATCAAACAACAGTGTTTTAGGAATTGTATTATATGGTAGTTATACTACTGGTTATAATCACAACAAATCAGATATTGATATGCATATCATTATGAAAAATGAAGTTGAAGAATTAATAAGAGGTTCAATCATTGAAGATGGTTTTAAAATTGAATATTTTGAAAAACCTATTCACGATTTATATGAGTCAGCCGATAATGATTTTGAAACTCAAAACAATGCTTTATTACCCATAATCGGCTATGGGAGAATAATATTTGATAGAATTGGTGCTATTAGTGAATTACAAAGGTATGTTTTAACAAAATATAGTCAACCACTTCCACCACTTGCGAATGATGACGCTAAAGAAATGGCAGTAATAATAGAAAATAGAATTAATAAATTACAAGCAATGTTTGATAATGATAAGTCATAGTTTAATCATCATTATCATTTAGTAATTGAAAAGTTAAGAAAGTTTTATTCGAGATTATGCGGTTGCCCAGATATTCCTGTTGATAAAACATTTAGAGTTTATTCAGACGAACAATATAGAAATTCATTTTGCAAAGGTTTAATTCCAGATGATGAGTTTATTAGGTTGTATTTTGAAGCGACTACTTGCGAAGGAGCAAAAAAAAGAGAAAATGGCGTATATTGGTGCTTTGTATGATTATGCTACTAGAGATTTAAACGTAGACCCAAATAATTATCGAATAATGATTAAGTCAAGAAATAATCCTATGAATAAAATTCGCGAATAATCTTCCATTTTTCGAAAACATATAGTAAAATGAATTTAGAAATTAACCAATATAAAAATTTCCAAACGTCCTTGACGGTCGCTCCATATTTGAAATAATCTCACAACTAAAAAGTGGGATTTTTTAATGTTGTTTTTTTCCTTTTTTATGGTATTATATAATTAATAATGGAGATAATAGGGAGGTAACATAATGAAGAGAACAATAAACAATATAAAAATAATTTTAAGAAAGTCTATGATTTTGACCTTAGTGTTTGCAATTTCGTTTTTAACAATTATACCGGCGCAAAGGGTATTAGCGTATGGTGGCCCTGATGCACCGGGATATGTAGTGGGAGAGCCTGTTGGTGATGGGAAGGTGGCTGTGTCATTTATTGGTCCTCGTGATGATGGAGGAAGTCCAATTATAGAGTACGTTGTAATGTCACAGCCTGGTGGAGTTGCAGCAACTGGTACAGATTCACCAATAATAGTATCAGGTCTTCAAAATGATAGATCTTATAAATTTACTGTAAAAGCAACAAACGTATATGGAACGGGTCCTTATTCGGTGGAATCTTATTATGTATGGGTGGCGAAAAATGTAGTGGATTTTACTGCGGTTACAGTAACGGCTCCAGTTGCAGGTGCTAAACCAAATTATGTTGCACTTTCTGGAGATACTTCTAAGTATACCGCAAAAGTCACTAATTGGTCTGATGGTGGTACTGCAGATAAACCTGGTACTTTAATGAGTAGCTCAAGTACTTTTGTTGGAGGAAATACTTATATAGTGTCTGTGGAAATTAAACCTAATCCAGGGTATGCACTAAAAAAAGATATTTCAATTAATGGTAATAGTTCTAAAACATATTTTTCTGCAATGCAAACTACGACTGGAGCAATGACATTTCGTATGGCATTTACTGCAACTGGCACTACAGTAACTAAACCTAGTATGCCAACTAAAGTAGACGCAAAACCTGCTGGAGATGGAAAGGCGACGGTAACTTTTACTGCACCAAATGATGGGGGGAGTCCAATAACAAAATATACTGTAAAATCAGAGCCTGATGGAATTACAGCGACTGGTACAGGGTCACCAATAACCATATCAGGGCTTAAAAATGATAAAGCTTATAGATTTACTGTTACAGCTACAAATGCAGTTGGAACAAGTGCTACTTCAAATCATTCTAACTATAAATGGATTTCAAATAATTTATTAGATTCAGCTTTAATTAAAGTAGTAGGTCCGGTTGCAGGGGCAAAACCTTATTATACTGCTGTTTCTTCAGATCCATCTAAATATACAGTAAAAATTACCGAATGGTATAAAGATAGTAGTATGTACTCAAAGGGAAATAAGATGAGTAGTTCAGAAACTTTTGTTGCTGGTAATACTTATAGAGTAGATATATCGGTTACACCTAAAAAAGGGTATACATTTTTATATGATCCTGTAATTGATGGTTATTCTTCTGCAACTTGTACTGTCATGAATTCATATAATGGTGAAGAAGGTTGTTTTTATATGTTTCAGGCAACCGATTCTAAAGTGACTCTTAAGGCAAATGGTGGTGGATATTGTACGGATTATGTTTTTGCAAAATTTGGAAAGGCTATGCCAGAAGCTATTATGCCTAAGAGAAATGGTGCTATATTTAGGGGCTTTTTCGATACCACAGCTTCCGCTGGTGGAAAACAGTATTATGATTCGAGTGGTAATTCTGTTAGAAATTGGGATAGAACAGAAAATGCTACCTTATATGCAAGATGGGCTGATGGTACGCCTAAAACTTATACTGTAACATTAAATGCTAATGGGGGTATTGGGGGTACTGCAAGTGTTGTAGCGACAAGTGGAGACTCATTACCTAGACTTGGCGATTCATCTTATCCTCTTTTGAAGGGTCATGATTTTAACGGATACTGGGATACAAAAGCTGCAACAGGTGGTACACAATATTACAGTTCTACTGGTGTGTCGGTGAAAAACTGGGACAAAGAAGCAAATGCTACATTATATGCACGTTGGAAGCCGTATATTTATTCTGTTACAGTTATAAATGGAATAGGTAGTGGTAGTTATGAACTTAGTTCAACGGTTACTATAACAGCTAATCCAGCACCAGCTGGTAAGACTTTTGATAAATGGGTGGCGAAATCTGGAGTTGTTAGTTTTTACAATGCAAGTAGTTCTACAACCCAATTTGACGTGCGTATTGGTGATCCGATTGAGGTTGAAGCTACATATAAAGATTTGTCAAGTGGTGCGAAGGCAATTGATATAATTACTGATGGTAATGGTATAGCTACAGCAAATGTTACTGCTGCTAAGAAAGGCGATATAGTTACTTTAAGTGCCACACCAATATATGATTACTACAAGTTCAAAGAATGGCAGGTTATAGAGGGTGGAGTTAAAGTTAGTGATAACAAGTTTACAATGGGAGAAACTTCAGTTAAAATTAAAGCTATTTTTGAATTAAAAAATTATAAACTAAAGGTTGTTGGTGGTAAAGATATTACTGGGGATGGAAACTATGATGTAAATAGCTTAGTCACTATTATGGCTGATCCAGCACCAACAGGTAAGACTTTTGATAAATGGACAGCATCATCGGTAGTTTCGTTTGTGGATAGTGCAAATAGTGCTACTTCTACAATCAGAATGCCTAATAAAGATGTTACATTTACAGCAACATATAAAGATGTTGCACCAAGTGAATATGATGTTAATATTACTACTGGTGGAAATGGTACAGCAAAAGCAAATCTTAAAACAGCTTCATCTGGTGATTTAATCATATTGTCGGCATATCCAAATTCAGGATATGTATTTAAAGAATGGAAAGCTGAAGGTACTGATATAACTATTAAGGATAATAGCTTCACAATGCCTAAAAATGCCGTTACAGTAAAAGCAATCTTTGAGAGTGTTCCTACCTATAAAGTTACTGTTAAAGATGGAAAAGTTGATAAGACAAATGCAATAGCAGGTGAATTAGTCACTGTTACTGCAAATATGGCCCTTGATGGTAAAACTTTTGATAAATGGACTACAAGTGGTGGAGTTACTTTAGCAAATGCAAATGCGTTTAGTACAACATTTAAAATGCCTAATAAAGATGTTACAATTACAGCTAATTACAAAATGCTTTCAGCTGGTAAATATTCAATTAATATTACTAATGATGGTAATGGGAAGGCTAATGCTAATGTGACAGAAGCTAAGGCAGGAGATGTAATTACATTAACAGCTCAACCTACTGAAGGCTATATATTTAAGAATTGGATAGTTGTTTCTGGAGGAAGTATAGATATAAAGAACAATAAATTTACTATGCCAGCAGAAAAGGTAATTATTGATGCCATTTTTGATCCTTTACCTGTATATGAAATTAAAGTTATTGGTGGTATATCAAATAAAGCTACAGCAACTGTAGGTGAACTTGTTCAGATTAAGGCGAATAAAGCTCCAGATGGTACAAAATTTGTTCGTTTTATACCTAGTGCTGGCGTAACGCTTTTTGACACTAATTCTATGAGTACTAGCTTCTATATGCCTTCCAAGAATGTAACAATTGAATCAGAATATGGAGGATTACCAGAAGAAGAGAAAGTTATTAACATTAAAGGTGGAGAAGGTGGTTCAATAACATCTGATTTATCAGCAAAAACTGGTGATAAAGTTGAATTAATACCAGTATCTGATCCAGGATATAAGTTTCTTGGTTTTATAGTTGATGGAAAATTAGTTCAAGATACAGAGTTTACGATGCCTGATGATGGATTAGACATTGAAGCAGTATTTGCACCATATTTTGGTGAATCTAACCTTTATGGTCTTAATGACTTTTTAGCACAGTGGTGGTGGCTTTTACTTCTAGTATTTGTATTAGGAAATCCAATTGGACTAGCTATTAGAAAATATGTAGTTATGCCTAGAAGAAATAATAAATTAAAGGGGGCTAATTAGTATGAAAAAGATAATTGCAATATTTGTTACTTTTTTACTTATTATTGTTCCAACTAAGGTGATAGCTGCATCAGTTAGTACTTCAATTACAGGACCAACATCAGTTAAACAAGGCGATACAATTACTTTATCTTATTATCTAAGTGCTTATGGTGATTTTTTTGATAATGGTAAAGCAAATATTCAGTATAATAGTGCTGATTTAGAATTTATTTCTTTTGTGCCAGCGTCAACACATCGTTTGACAATTACGCGTAGTGGTATGCAAATAAATATTGTTAATATGGATGTATCAGAAGCTTTAAATAATGTTCTAGTAGGAACAATAAAATTTAAAGTTTTAGCAGAGCCAGGGAAAACAGTTTCAGTAAAATTAGCGAATTTAAATTTTACTTATAGTGCAATTCCTATAAATGAACAACCAATTGCTGGCTCATGGGCAGTGACAGTTTATACGCCACCAGTCCAAATTCCAACCCCTAATATTAATGTTAGTACTGAACCAGTCCAAATCCCAACATATAATATTAATGTTAGTACTGATGGTAATGGAAAAGCAAATGCTAATGTAAATAATGCTAAAGCAGGTGAAGTTATTAGTTTAACAGTAACAGCTAATACAGGTTATAAGTTTAAAGGATGGCAAGTAGTAAGTGGTGAGGTAACTATTGATAGTGATAATAAGTTTACAATGCCAGCAAGAAATGTAAGTATAAAGGCTATATTTGAAGAAATTCCTAAGGGAGAAAAGCCAAGTAGTCCACTTGAAAGTATAAATATTGATGGTTTTGATTTATTTCCAAGGTTCGATTCTAATGATCCAGAATTAACTGATTATGTGCTAGTATTGCCAGAAGATGTGACAAAGATTGATATAGATACTTTGCCAGTTGATGAAGACAGTACGGTTGAAATTACAGGCGCAGATGATCTTAGAAAAGGAACAAATATTATTCAAATAACTGTTACTGACAAGAATGGCAAGCAAAAGATTTATACTATTGCAGCTATAGTTGGTGATAATGATGCTAATACTATTGATGGAAAAGGATTTTTTTGTGATTGGTGGTGGCTACTATTATTAGCTATTGCACTTGGATTTATAAGTGGTTATTCAATAGATAAATTTATACTTAATAAAAATAAAAAAAAGGTGAAAAAAAATAAAAAATCGTAATTTTTTACAAAACAATCTATTAAAGTGCTAATTTTAAAGGAAATTTGCACTTTTTTAATGTTATAATTGTATTAAGTTTATTGAGAAATGTAGTTAACACAAGATGTTAGAGTAAAGAGTTTTGGGAAAAAAAGGAAGAAAAGTTGGTATGAATGAGTTGCTAGTAGATTGTCTTTTAGAATATCAGAGAGAACAACAGTTAACGAAAGAAAAATTTGGTAGTCTTTGGGAAGATGTACCTAATGTTTTCGCAGGTGATTTAGGCGGAACAGTAAGTCTTGATAGTCTTACTGGTGGGTGGATAAGGTTTATTAAGAAGTGTGGTTTAAAGAAAGTTAAGTTACATGGATTAAGAGCAACATTTGCTACTTATCTATCTTATAAAGGTGTACCAACTAAAGTAATACAAAAATTACTAGGACATTCAAGAGAAGCTACAACAACTAATTTTTATACAATGGCTTATGATGATTACGCAACTAGTATTATCGATGTTACAAATGATATAAAGAAGTCTCAGAAATGAGATTTTTTAATGCCTAAATTCTATTGTCATAAAGACAAAATAAAGTGTATCATTTGTATCAAAAAACAGTATAAAAACATAATTTTCTATTTAGATAATTATTGGATAAACCTATATAAATAAAGGTATTGCAATGGTATTGTTTTTTTAAATGGGAATGATATATAATTAAGATGTAAGGAGAAAACAAGACATGACAAAAGAAGAAGTAATAAACAAGTTACATGAAAAAATTAAAGAATTGCCCGATGGTACAGAAACCTGTATTTCACAATTACTTTATGAAATGTTTCCTAATCAGGAGTTTAAAACAGGAGATTTATTTGATATTGAAATAGCAATTCATGAAAAAGCAAACAATGAAGGAATTATTTTTGATAAAAGTAAATATGCAGGTCAAAAGGTTGGGCTACCTTTTAATATATCATTTGTGATTAAAAAAGATAGTGATAAGATTAGGACAGAAAAATTAAAGAAGGAGAATTACAAGTAGGAAATAGTCAATGTGATTTTTGTATTCATAATGTAGACAATAATTATTCAATATCTTGTTCAAAATATTTAAATGGAAAACCTAATGAAGTAATACAAAGTGAAATTAGGTGTCCTTATTTTGATGCTGGAGGTATTAAGTTATAAAGAAGGGTAGAAGCTAAAAGTTATGAATCCCTCTACAAATCGCTCCAATTTTAAATGAAAATGAACTTTAATTGGTTTATTTTTTTATTTTGTAGTGCAAAAAAGGTCTCTTTTTGTAGAAAATGCACTGTTTTTGTGAAAAACAGTGCATTTTTCTTTACTTAGTCGTTTCTTTATGCTAATATTTAGACAAAGGAGTGTGAACATATGGAACCATACATAGCAAAAAAGTTACCAATTGAATATGAACTTGACAAAGATCTTTTAAAACTATTATCCGAAGCAAATCAAAAATATGGTGAGTATAAATCTTATCTTACAAATCTTGATTTTGATTCAAAGTTTTTTCTTGATTCTATTATATTGAGTGAAAGTTTAAAATCAACTCAAATTGAAGGAACACAGATTTCACAAGATGAAATTTATTATTTAAAATACATGCCCAAAACTGATGATAATAAAGAAATACAAAACCTTAAAGAAGTTATTGAATATGCTGATAATTATTTAAAAACTGGAAATAAAATAAATATTTCTATGATTAATAAAATGCATCAAATATTACTTAACAGTGTAAGAGGAAGTGAAAAGGAACCTGGCAAAATAAGAACGATTCAAAACTGGATAGGACAAAAAGGAAGTACAATAGAAGATGCTATATTTGTACCTCCAATTCCTGAAGAAGTACCAATATTGTTAGATAATTTATTTAAATATATGGCAGATGCTTTTATTGATCCGATATTAATAAACTTAGCAATTTCACACTCACAATTTGAAACAATTCATGCATATAGAGATGGAAACGGAAGACTTGGGCGTGCACTTATTCCAATCCAACTCTCACTGCTTGATAATAATCTTCCTATCTTATTTTTATCTGAGATTATCGTACTATACAAACCTAGTTATCATAAATTTTTAAATGAAAGCAGAAAAGGAAATATGCTAGGATTCATCAAGTTTTTTCTTCAGTGTGTAATAGAACAATGTAATAGTTATGTATCTAAAATTAGTAAAATCAAAAAGATTTATAATAATGATATGAATAGAATAAAAGAAATAAAAGGAAGTTCAATATACAGAATCATGCCAATAATAATGAAACAGATTGTATTTACTAAACAAGAGGTGGAAGAACTTTCAGGAATATCAAGAAATATTGTTTCAAACATTATTAATAAATTAGTTGAGATAGAAATTTTAGTTGCAGATAGCACATATGCAAAAAAAGCTTATCGATACTGTGAAATATATGATGTATTTGTTGGAAGTGATAAGGTTTAAATTTTTATAAAAATTAAGCTGTAGGATTGTAACTTCAAATTTGCTGAAAATTCCAATTTTATTATCAAATGATGGTATATAAAAATAAAATAAAGTGTATCAATTATATCAAAATATAGTATAAGATTATTGATTTTGATACATGATGAATTTGAAAAAAAGTTTATATAAATAAAGGAATTATTTAGTTCTAATATACCTATATCGCTGACTGCAACTCCCTAATCGTTGGTTCAAATCCGACTAGACCATTAAGTACATTTGAACTTTTGGTTCAAAATTATAAATAAACCATTGTAAATAAAGAGTTTGCAATGGTTTATCTTTTTTAAAAAGTGGTATATAATTGAGTTAAGTGAGGTGGGAAAAGTAATGGAAGAATTATTGGATGTTTTAGATGAGAATGGAATTAAAACAGGGAAAATATTATCAAGAAATGAAGTGCATAAACAAGGACTATGGCATAGAATTATAGTTGTTGCCATCGTAAACGAAAAAAATCAAATACTAATGCAGCAACGTTCGGCTGATAAAGATAAAAATCCTAATATGTGGGACATTTCGGTTACAGGTCATTTGTCAACAGGACAAGATTCGTTAACGGCAGCTACTAGAGAAATAAGCGAAGAGGTAACAGTTAGTCTTGGTTATAATGTCGAAGTAAAAGATTTTAGATTTATGTTTTCTTTTAGAAAAGAACAAGAAGTAAATGAAAATCATTATGATAGACAATATTATGATTTCTTTATTTTAAGACAAAATGGACTTACATCAGATAACTTAAAATTTCAATCTAGTGAAGTTCAACAAGTTAAGTTTATTAGCATGACCGAATTAAATGAAATGCGTGAAAACAATGAAGTGGTTGAAAGAGACGAATGTTATAATGTGTTAGCAGACTATTTATTTAGATTATAAATAAGGAAAGATATAAAAATAGAAGTTGTTAATTGAAATAGGAATGATTGTGCTTTCTAAAAAAAATAATGTATAATAATTAATAGAAAGAAGGTATTGATTATGAAGTTATGTGTAGAAAAAAGTTCTTGGAGTGGTTGGAGCCATGATTATAAGCCTAATATTGAGACTGAACAATTCGATAACTTAAAAAGCATTGTTCATTGGGAGACTATATTAAAAACATCAATTATTCATCAGAATGGTGAAATCGAATATAATGGTGAAACCATTTCAATAACAAAAGCAGAAATAAATTTCTTTTCATTTACAATCATGGAGTTGGGTGAGGGATATATTATGATTAAAACCAACTGTCCTATGAGCGAAGGCGATGACGGAACGATTAATTTATATTCAAATGAGACTGCCTTTAGAATTGAAAAAGACAAAAAATTAAAATTAACAACACCAACAATGGATGCAGGAGACATATATACTTTTGAATTAGAGGACTAGATATCATAGTAATGAGAAATCTTAAATCAAATAGTCATAATGGTAAAAATATCTGAAAAACAAAAGAAAGGGTAAAAAAAAGTTGTGAATCCCTCCACAAATCACTCCATTGAAAAATAAGAGTTTAACTTAGTGTTGAACTTTTTTTTGTTACACAAAATGTATCAAAAGTGTATCAAATGTATATAAAAATGTTCTCTTTTTATTTTTAATTAACACAAGTAAAACAACCTTGGTATTAATGCATTTTGTATGCTATACTGTTCATAGTAGGGAGTGAAAATAATGAACGAAAAAACTTTAGAAAGAGCATCAGAAATTATACAAAGAAAAACAGGCTATGTTGGAGGTGGAATGGAAGGCTATGCAGTTTTATCTCTTATTGATGAAAGCGGTTATCCTACAAGTTCTACAGTAACAATAGTAAAAGCAGATGGTATTAATTGGTTAACATTTGCTACTTCACCAGAAAGTAATAAAGCTAAAAGAATCTCTAAATCAAATAAAGCAAGTGTATGTATTGCAAGTAGTGAGTATAATATAACATTAGTTGGTACAGTTGAAATAGTAGATGATATCGAAACAAAAAAAGAAATGTGGCTAGAACCTATGAATGATGGTTCACATTGGAGTGGTTATGATGACCCGAATTTTTGTATTTTAAGATTTAACACTGAAAAATATAACATTAATATCTTTGCTGAAGACTACCTAGAAGCAACTGGAGCATTATAATTTATAATTTTTATTGACATATGTTAGAGTAACACGTAGGTGCAAATTTTTTTTGAACTACTAAAATTTATATGATAGGTAAGTAAAAAGAAAAGTTGTTAATCCCTCCACTAATTGCTCCAATTAAGTACATTTGAACTTTATGTTCAAAATCATAAATAAACCATTGCAAATAAAGAGTTTGTGATGGTTTCTCTTTTTTAAAAAATATTGTATAATTGCATTGGATGTGTGATAGTTATGCCTAAAATATATGTGGTGGGTGCAGTTGGTAGTGGTAAAACGACATTTTCTAAAAAGTTATCCAATGAATTAGATATACCATATTTTGAACTTGATAATATTTGCTGGAATTCAGATGGAACTGGTAAAAGAACTGCAAGAGAAATTGAAAAATCATTTAAAAAATATTAAATAACAAAAATTGGATTATTGAAAATGTCGGAAGTGATTTTGATAAAGGATTTGAAGAAGCTGATACAATAATTTATTTAGATATTTCCAAACCAGTCGTTCATAGGAGAATAAAGTTGCGTTGGGTAAAATGTAAATTAGGAATAACAAAAAAAACATTTAAAGGTAGTATTAAAATGCTTAAGAATGAAATCGAATGGGCAAATAAAGAATTAGATTCAAAAGCAAAATTGAGCAAGCTACAATCCTATAAAAATAAATTAGAAATACTAAACGAAAAGCAAGTTAAAAATTACAATTATAAGCAGAAAGGTAAGTAAAAATAAAAATTTTACAATTTATAAAAATGATATATAATTAGCTTGTGGGGTGATATCATGTTTGAAAAAATAAAAAATGATTCATATATTTCTGAATGTTACATAAGTGCAGATAATCCAAACAACGAAGCTGGGTTTTGGGTTTATCATGGATTACAACATGTTAATAACGTAATAGAGTTGACAGAAAAAATATTGATTCAATTAAATTATGATGATGAATATATTGAAAATGCTAAAATTGCAGCATTATTGCATGATATTGGTTATGGTGGAATAAAAAAAAATCATGAAATTAGAAGTTGTGAAATGGCAAAGTGTTATTTTGAAAAAAACAGAATTCAATTAAAGTATGAAAACGAGATTCTTGATGCAATTAAATCACATCGAGATGGGTTTGATAGTGATAATGTAATGGGATTAGTTTTACTGTTATCTGATAAATTAGACATCAAAAAGAATAGATTGGCACCAGAGGGATATGATATAGAAGGCTTAAATCAATATCAATATATTGATGACATAATCTTTTTAAAAGAAAATAATAATTTTGTGGTACAATTTCTAATAAATTCAAATGCTGACAAGCAAAAATTAGAAAGCTGGTATTTTACATCAAAAGTGTTTAGTGCTATAAAAAGCTTTTCAAATCATTTCGATTTCAATTTAAAAATACTGTGGAATGACGATGAATGGATATTAAATAATAATTAGAAGATATAAAATATTATATAATATAAATGTGAAATGAGGGGAAATATGAGAATTGCAGATAACATTATAATGTTTAAGCTTGAAGCTCCATATAATCAATATACTTATCCTGTACTTATATGGGATGAAAATCATTTGGTTTTAATAGATACAGGATATCCAACGCAAACAGAAGCATTGCAAAAAGCTGTAGTTGATGCTGGATTTAATGTGGAGACATTAACAGAAATAATAATTACTCATCAAGATTGGGATCATCTTGGTGGATTGTCTGAATTAACTAAAGTAGCACCAAAGGCAAAAATTTTAGCACATATGGATGAAGTTCCATATATTGAAAAGCAAAAAACACCAATAAAGCTTGGAGCAATGCTTGAAAGATATGATACTCTTACATATGAGCAAAAAGTTGCTTGTAATGTAAGAAAAGAAATGTATGATAATCTAAATGTTAAAGTTTCACAATTGTTAACTGAAGGTGAGATGATTCCTATTTGTGGTGGTATAGATGTTATTCATACTCCTGGACATACACCTGGTCATATAGCTTTATTTTTAGAAGAAAGTGGAATTATGGTAGCTGGTGATGCGGTAAATCATTTTGATGGACAATTAGAAAGTTCTAATCCTGTATTTACACAAGATATGACTTTAGCAAATGAATCTTTTGAAAAAATTAAAGCTATAGATATGAATGGAATAATTTCATATCATTGTGGATACTTAAAACTGAAATAGAAATTAAGGGGTATAAAAATAAAAATTGTTAATTTTTTCATAAAGCACAACAATTTTGTATCAAAAATGAACTTTAATTAGTTTGTTTTTTTATTAATAGTGTAAAAAAGGTCTCTTTTTGTAGAAAATGCACTATTTTTTATAAAAACAGTACGTTTTTCTTTGCTGGTATATCACTTTGTGATATTATATTAGGCATTAATTTATTTAAAATGGATGTGAGGGTTTATGGAAGATAAGGATTTTAAAAGGGAAGACTATGTTTATTTAAGGATTGCTAATGATTTTGAAATCAAAGATAGGAATGGATGGAGTTCAAAAGATATAAAATATGATAAGGGAACGATACTTAGATTTAAGAAACAATGGTTAATAAAAGCTATTGCATCTAGGCAACTTGGGTATGCGTTTAGTCAATATGGTATTGATGGACTAAAGTATGATGATAATCCAGATTGTGATGAAGATGACATATTATATGATAAATTGTATAGTTCAATAACTGTAGCTAAAGATAGGAGTTGCAGATTGGTTTTGTGGCCAAGAGAAATATTTTACATTAATGATTGGCTACAAGGGCATTTAAATTCAAGAAGCTTTAGAGATTTATTGGCATTTTCAGAAAAGGCTCTTAATGATGGTGATGTTGCTAGTAATCTAATCGAACTTGGAGATAGAACTGTTGAAGTTTATATTAATTTTAAAGAAGGTGAAGTATTAGATTTTACTAATCCAGCAGTAATGATGTTGTTTTATGATATGGACTGGTTAAAAATCCTTGCTAATTCTGAGTTAATAATTGGTGAAGAAAAAGAACAGTTATTTAATGGTGATTTTAGTAATGCTATTTGGGCACAAGATGAATCGAAAAGTAAAATTTATGGTGTGGATTCAATGCATGATTTGGATGAGTTTCATTATTTTATTTTAAATGATGATATAAAAATTAAAGATGAAAAATCAGAAAAGGTATTAATTGATGGTAAGGAAGTTAACCTACCTTGGGCGGTAGGTTTATACTATGACATGGATGAAAATGGTTATCTTAGAGTAGCTCATATTAGAACTTGGGGTGATGATAATTCTAATAGGGATATTGAACAATATTTACTTAAATTTGCAAGGCGTGCAACAAGAGAAGAAGCTAGAGAATATCATGATAAGAGAATTGCAGCTTATTTAAAGAAAAGTGCTGAAAAAGATGAACAAATACATAAGGAGTGGATAGAAGAAGCCAGAATTTTAAGTGAGGCTTATAATCATAATAAACATAATCCTAACTATTTTCCTGGTGCTAATGGTGATTTTGTTCATGTATTAGATGATAAAGCAAAAGAGGTAAAACAACCAAAATATTCTTTACAGCAAATTAAAGAGTTCTATCAAAATCTTAATAGATTGAATAGTGATATTGTAAAAGAAATGTGTTTTTATGGAGGAACTATTCCATATATTTTAACTAATGCAGAAGAAAGTAGGGAGTTTGGAGATATAGATGTATTTATTCCTGTTTCAATGATGGAGAGATTAAGAGAAGAATTATCAAGGCAAGAAAGTTTTGAAATGATATATGATTCTAGACCTTTAGCTAAATCAGTTCATTTAACATCAAGAGTACAAAAGGAAAGTACTGGTTTAAATAGTAAAAATGACGAAATTAAAGATGGATTAGAGTTTTTTAAATTCGTAGATAGTATTATGAACTCTGATGAAGATACTGTTCATTTAGATGATGATGGAAGACCAATTGACCCATTTGAAAGTTATTTTTCTGCAAGAAGAGATTATTATAATGTAGTACAAGATTTTGGATTTAAAGCTAATTTATTTGGAGTAAATATTTCAGTGTTTCCTATGTATCAATATGGTGATGATATTATGGCAAAGAGTTTTAATGTGAATGAATTATATGAATTTTTATTAAGTGTTAGAGTGCAAAATAATACTCAAATTGGTGACTTTGTTAGAAATGTTCAAGTTTATGATTCAATTATTAAGATTGTACCACTTGAATATACACTTGTAAGTAAAAGAAGTGCAGTTGATGAAAATTATGAACATAGACTACCAAAAGATGTTGCTGATATAGAATATATAACAAGGCATAAAGAAGAACTAGGAATTACTGATGAGTCAGTAGAACAAATATCAGCCAATTATCCTGATTATTCAGTGTCTATTGCTTATAAAGTTGATGGAACTAAAACTAAGACTAAGACTATGGATGGTGAATCATATAAAGAGTATGTACTTATTAATAAAGGTACAAGAAATGTAAGTTAGAGAACAAGTTGTTCTAATTAATAGCATAAAATTTTAAAAAATATAATTTTGAATTATTTTGAAATAGTAATGTTTTAGTGGGAATATTCTAAATTATTTTTAACTATGTAACTTAAAGTTATGCTATAATTTATTTGTAAAGGACTGATGAGTATGCTTGATTACAATAGGCTGATGGAAAAACGTAATTTTGTTAGAGACAATGTTAGCAAATTAGATAATATTATATTAGATAAATATAGAGAAAATTTTTCTGTTGATTTTACTCATAATTCAACAGCGATTGAGGGTAACACTTTAACTCTTTTAGAAACAAAAATGTTAATTGAAGATAATTTGTCTATTGGTTCAAAAGAATTGAGAGAAATTTATGAAGTTGTTAATCATAATAAGGCATGGAATTATGTTAAGGGTTTAATTGATGATAATAAGTCTTTAGATGAAGAAGTCGTTAAGGAAATACATAGTTTATTAATGGATAATATTATGGTTGGTGGTATATATAGAACAGTTGAAGTAATGATAACAGGAGCTAAACACATTCCACCTAAATCTACTGATGCTTATTATGAGCTAAAGGATTTTTATACTTCACTTAATGATGGAAATTATAATGATTTGGATATAGCTGCTTATGCACATGCAGAGTTTGTTAAGATACATCCTTTTGTTGATGGTAATGGTCGAACATCAAGAATAATAATGAACTTTCAACTGTTAAAAAATGGTTTTTTGCCTGTATCTATAAAAAAGGAAGAAAGATTAAGATATTACGAAGCATTAGATGAATATGCAATTAATGGTAATTTGGATTCATTTAAAGAAATTGTTTATGAATTAGAAGATAAAGAACTTGATTTTTATATTAAAGCAATAGGTGATAGTGCTAAATAGTTGTTCAATATTTTTAATAGAAATATATAATCATAATTAAAATGAATGTTATACAGGTTTTATACTATAATATTGATTTAGGTTTTGTATCAACTGTAGAATAGTTAGATAAAATAAATGCTGTAACTAAGTCTCATATTGCACTTGATGAGATAAATAATAAAGTTAATAGGGAGAATAATTATGAAAATAACAAAGTATCCGCAGTCTTGTCTTATGATTGAGACAAATGATAAAAAGATTTTAATTGATTCTGGTAGTTTGAAGTATAAAGAAGAGTATTTAGCTGAATGGTCAAAAGCTGATATAGTTTTAATTACTCATAAGCATCCAGACCATATTAATGTAGAAGTACTTAAAGAAATGGATATAGTTATTTATTCTACTTCTGAAGTTAGTAAAAGCTATCCAGAATTAAGTATTAATATTATTAAAGAGGGTGATTTATTTAACATAACTTCTATTAAAATTGAAGTTGTTAAAGCAATTCATGGGTATAATCCTTTGTTAAAAGGTTCTAAAGAAATATTTGAGAATGTTGGTTATATAATAGATGATGGTGAAACTAGATTTTATGCAACAAGTGATACAATTTGTTTTGCTAATGATTATAAAGTGGATGTTGTTGCTATGCCTGTTACTGCTCATGGAGTTACTATGTCTAGTTATGAAGCTGCCTTATTTGCTAAGGAATTAGGAGCATCTTTAGTATTACCAATACATATGGATAATGATTTTTATCCTACAAATTTTGAATATTTGAGAGAACTTTTTGAGAAGGAAAAATTAAATTATAGAATATTGGAAATAGAAGAAAGTGTAGAAATTTAAGTGTGAATAAATTAAGATGTGCTCTAGAAAATAGTTATTGTCAAGATACTGCATATGAGTTGGTAAGAGATGAATGGAATATTAATAATAAAACTTTAGGTCATTGTGCAGTAGTAGCATTAATTGTTAATGATTACTTTGGGGGTACTATAAGAAAATGTATAGTAGGTAATATTAGTCATTATTTTAATGAAGTTGATGGAAATATCGTAGACTTAACTAGTGAACAGTTTGATTCTGAAGTTAATTATGATGACTTTAAAGTTAAAGTGAGAGAAGAACTTTTGGGTAATGAAGATACTAGATGTAGGTATGAAAATTTATCTTTGAAAGTAAAAGATTTTACTAAAAAGTTGGATAGTATTGATGATAGTATAAGTAAATGTAACTTGTGTGATGGTTTTGTCCAGAAGTTTATTAGTAGTACTAGTGTTTCTTATGGTAAAAATACTGATATTATAATATTAGGTGAAGCTCCTGCTAATAATGGATGGCGAAAAAGTGGTAGAGCTTGGTTTGATGTTAATGGTAAGATGTTACAATCTGGTAAAATATTAGATAAACTGTTAAATATTATAAATATTTCATTAAAAGATACTACTTTTGTTGAAGCTATTAAATGTTTTCCTGTGAATAGAAAATATTTGAAGAAATGTAATTCAAATTGTAAAAGGTATTTGTTTAACCAGTTAGAACTCTTGAAACCTAAAATTGTAATAGCACTTGGAGACTCTGCCACTAGAATGATAACTGAGACTAAATATAAAAAGTTTAGTGATGTAGTTGGTGAAGTTATGAATATTAATGTTAATGGCAAAGATATAAAAGTCTTACCAATTTATCATCCTTCACCAATATCTCCTATTGGTTATACTGGTAATGTTCCAATATTTAATAATATAAGAGATATATTGCAAAAATAAAAATTCATATTGGTTATGAATTTTTTTCTTTATCTATTTTTTTTAGTTCATAGGATGTTAAATACATATTGTGAAGTTGTTCTAAGGTGATATTGGTTTTTTCTTTAATTATCTCTTTTTTCTTTTCATATATTTTATTTACCATATACAGCTTATCTTTTATAGAACCATAATGAATTCTATTGTGACATAGTGGGCATAATATAACGATATTGTCTTTGCTTTCAATAAACTCAGACATTGGTTTATTATTAATAGCATGTTGTGCTCTATGGATAAAATGGTGGCTTTCATAATATTCTAGTCCATTTTCTCTTTTGAAAGTTGTATGTTTTGTGGAATGAAATATTTCATTTTTATCATAAGCAAATTCGCAGCTTAATCCAAATAATTCGGTTATAATTCTTTTTGAACCTATGTTTTTAGTATTTTCAGCTAAAAGTTTGAGTAGCTGTTTGTGGCTTTGTTTATACAAATATCTTTTACCTTGTAAATTATTAATATTATATTTTTTAAGATTTTCAAAAGAAAACTGGTCGATTTGTTCAGGGACTATAGCTTTTGGTTTAGATATTAAGATATATTTTTCAACTTGACTATTTTCATCTAAATTAAATGATTTTCTTATTAGTTCTGGTTCTACATCAGTTTTTAATATTTCAGAAGCTAAACATATTCTATTTATTCCATCAGGCATACTTGAGTAATAGATATAAACTGGCATTCCTTCTTTTACTTTTTCTAAATCACATTTCCAGCAAATACCATCATATGTTTTATCTTCTAGTTCTTCAAGCATTTTTTTAAAATCATATTCATAATAATTGGCAATTAATACAATTGCTCCAACATCTTCAGTCATATAATACCTCAATTCATTTTATATTATAATTATAACATGGCTTAGTGAATGAAACAATTTTTGGTGTATGTTTTTAATTATTATTGTATAATAAAAATGTTACTTATTATGAGGTGTATTTATGGATGAGCGAATATTATTACAGATTGTAGAAGAAATATGTAAAGAAGAAGAAATAAGCATGAAAACTTATTCTTTTGGTTATATTATGGAGCTAGAGAAAAATGGGAAACACAAATATATTGTTGGAAGTAAATTTGATGTTAATACTTTAGCTACAGGAATGGTTATGAATGATAAAGCAGCTACATATGAGATTTTGAATTCAAATAATGTTAAAGCTGTCAAACATAAAATAATATTTAATCCAGTTACTAGAGAAAAATATGTTAGTGATAAAGGGATTTTTAGTGAAATTTTTGATTATTTTTATAGTCATGATGAAAAAATAGTAATTAAAACTAAGGATGGTTCTGAGGGTAGAGAAGTATTTGTTTGTGATAATATTAAAAGATTAGAGAAAAAAGTATTTGAGATATTAGATAAAAATGATGATTTGTGTTTAAGTCCTTTCTATGATATAAAAAAAGAATATCGTACTTTTTGTATAGGTACTGAGTGTTTACTTACATATGTTAAAAATAAGCCTTATATAATTGGAGATGGTAAGAGAACATTAAAAGAGCTTATTGAAGAATATAATGGTGAATTACTTAAAAAATACTATGGGAATAGGGAGTTCTTGATAGAAAATGAACTTGATTTGACCTGTGTACCAAATAATAACGAGATAATATATTTGTCTTGGAAATTTAATTTATGTCAGGGTGCTAAGCCAGAGTTAGTAGATGATAATAGTAAAGCAAAAGTAGTTCAGGATTTAGCTATTAAAGCTGCAAGCATTTTGAATTTAGGTTTTGCTACAGTGGATATTATTGAAACATTTGATGGGGAGTTATTATTGTTAGAAGTTAATTCTGGGGTGACTTCTAAGAAGTTTATAGAATATATTGATGGTGGATATGATATGGCGAAAGATATATATAGAAAAGCAATTATTAAAATGTTTGAATAAAGGTATTGTAATTTTATTGGACTTTTCTTAACAGAATAGGAGTATTTTATGATAGAAATACCAGAAGCAACAGTTATTGCTAGGGAATTGGATAAGGTTATTGTAGGAAAAACAATTAAGAGATTTTTGTATGGTTTTAGTGAACATAAATTTACTTTTTTTAATGAAGGAATGGAAGAAAATAGTAGAAAAGTTATTGGTAAGAAGATATCTAATATAGTACCAAGGTGTTTTTATGTAGAGATTTTGATTGAAGAGTATACACTTCTGTTTCGAGATGGTACAAATATTAGATACCATAAAGATGAGGATACATTACCAGAAAAGCATCAATTGTTAATAGAGTTTGATGATGGTAGTTTTATTGCTGTTTCTGTTAGCATGTATGGATGTATTGAACTATGTATGGGTAAAAGTGATAACAAATATTATAATCTTGAGTTGAAAGGAGTCTCACCATTATTAGATGAATTTAGTGAGGAATACTTTTTATCTTTGGTTAATGATAATACGAAGAAGCTGTCAGCAAAAGCTTTTATTGCTACAGAACAGAGGATACCAGGAATAGGGAATGGTGTTACACAGGATATTTTATTTAATGCTTGTATTAATCCTAAGACAAAGATAAAAAATCTTACTAGTGAGGAGATAAGTAATCTTTATAGTTCTTTAAAAACTACAGTATTAGATATGATAAGTAAAAATGGTAGAGATACTGAAAAGGATATTTATGGAGTTAGTGGTAGTTATAAAACTATAATGAGTAAGAATAATATGAATGGTCCGTGTCCAGTTTGTGGTGATATTCTTAAAAAAGAAAATTACTTGGGTGGAAGCATTTATTATTGTTTTAAATGTCAGAAATTAAAGAAATGAAAATTAATGTGATAGAAATATCATTTTTTTTACGCCAAATTTATATTTGTAGATAATAATAGTATTGAGGAGGTGAAATGAGTGTTTAAAAAGTACGAATGTATAATGCAAGATGGTCCTGCTGATTGTGGAATTTGTTCCTTACTTATGATAGTTAAATATTATGGTGGTGATGTTTCAAAAGAATATTTAAGGGATTTAACTAACACAACAAAAAATGGTGTAACCGCTTTCTCTTTACTAGAAACTGGCAGTAAATTAGGGTTTGAAGCAAAGGGAGTACAGGGTTCTGTTAATGATATAGATAGTGGAATCTTACCTTGCATTGCACATGTAGTTATTAATGATAGTTATAAGCATTTTGTAGTAATATATAAAATAGATTATAAAAAGAAAATAATAACTATTGCTGATCCAGCAGTAGGAATTGTGAATATGAAAATAGAAGATTTTGTTAAGATTTCTACAGATAATTATTTATTATTTGTACCAAACAAACCTATATTAGTAACTGATAGAAATAAAGTAATTAATAATTTAATTATAAAATTCTTAAGAGAAAATAAGTCTAAAATTGTGTCAATCGTCATTTTTTCTTTAATTTATACCTTAATAAATATAATAACTTCTTTTAATATTCAACTTATTATTGAAAATGTTATAGCATTTAATAATAAAAATAATTTATATACTATTACTTGTATAATGATTACGTTGTTTATTTTTAAAGGAATAATTGACTTCTTTAGAATTGAACTTTTGAATTATATAAATCATAAAATGGATTATTCATTGATAAAAAGTACTTTTAAACATATTGTTTCACTTCCTCATTTATATTATAAAAATCGTACTACAGGTGAGGTTGTATCTAGAATTAATGACCTTGGTGATTTGCGTGAAGGTTTTAGTCGTCTTTTTATGGCAATATTCATAGACATTGTTTTGTTGGTGTTTGTATTGATTACTTTATTTAGTATAAGTGTTAAATTGACATTTATAGCTTTAGTGGTAGCAATAATCCATATTATAATTGGTTTTTCTTTTAATCATTATTTGAATAAAATGATAAAACAAGTTAAAGAGAATGGTGCTAGAGCTAATTCATCTATGATTGAAATGATTAAAGGTAATGATACTATTAAGGGTTTAAATATTGAGAGAAAAGCAAATAGTGTTTTTTTATCAAAATATTCTAACTTTTTGAAAGGTAGTTATAAGTATAATAAAATCTATAATGTGGAAGTGTTAATAAAAGATTTTATTAATGCAGTTGGTATGATAGCTTTAGTGTTTTTTGGAGCACTTTTAGTTATTGAAGGTAATATTACAATTGGTGAATTAATTACTTATAATAGTTTGATAGTATACTTTATTGATCCAATTAAGAATGTTTTTGAGTTTGATTTACTAAGGCGAAAGATGAATATTGCAACTAGAAGATTAGAAGAATTGTATGATGTAGGAGAAGAGGAATTAAGAATTAATGAAATGTATACTGGTAAAAAGATAAAAGGTTTTATTAAAGTTAAGGATTTGAATTATTCATATAATGCAAAAGATAGTGTGTTAGCAAATGTAAATATTGATATTGATAAGGGTGAAAAGGTTGTGTTGTATGGCACTTCTGGAAGTGGTAAAAGTACACTTGTTAAGCTTATTATGAAATATATAAATGCTAAGCGTGACCAATTGTTCATTGATGGTAAAGATATAAATGATTATCATATCCAAGATATTAGAGAAAATATTAGCTATGTTTCACAAAATGAAATGCTTCTTAATGATACGCTTTACAATAATATTGTAGTAGCTGAAGAGAAGTTATCATATGATGATTTTGTCAAGATATGCAGAATATGTAAAGTGGATGAAATATATAATAGGGATATTAGAGGAGCAAATATGCTTATTGAGGAAGATGCGGCAAATATTAGTGGTGGTGAAAGGCAGAGAATAATATTAGCTAGAGCTCTTATTAGAAATAGTAGTATTTATATTTTAGATGAGAGTTTAAATCAAGTAGATGTTGTCAATGAAAGAAATATTTTAGAAAATGTATTTAAGGCATATAATGGTAAGACTTTTATAGTAATATCACATAGATCGCATAATGAAGATGTTTTTGATAAGCAAATTAGAATTACAAATGGTGAAGAGTATGTATAGTTATGAATATTTAATAGAGGAAAATGTAGATAAAGTAAAGATACATTTGCTTATATATTGGATAGTAGTATTTATTTTTATGATAGTTATTCTTTTTTTAACATTCAGTAAAAATATCCATAATTATTTGGAAATGACAGGAATAGTAATAAATGAAAATCAGGTAAGTATTGTAATACAAGCAAGCAATCTTGATGAGTTAACAAAATCAAATGAGATGATTATTGGTGAAGAAGTTATTACTTATAGTATAAATAGTATGGAAAGTGAACTTATTTATAATAATGGTATTTTGGTTAAGGAAGTAATTTTAGATATGGTACTTAATAAAAAAAATATTAAAAATAATATTATAGATATGAAAATAAGAAAAGAAGAAAGGAAGTTTTTTGATGAAATTTTAAAATATTGGAGGGGAGAAAGTTAATTGAAAGAACTTACAAATGAAGAATTAGTTAAACTTGATGGAGGAGGGCTAAGTGTATGGGCGATAATTGGAATAGCTGCTTTAGTAGTATTTACAATTGGAATTTTTGATGGCTATACAAGACCACTTAGCTGTAATAAATGATGAAATTTATAGAAATTGATGAAAAAGCATTAAGGGAAATTTCAGGTGGTTTAAGTATATCAGGAGCAGTAATAAACTCTTTTACAACAGGAATAAAAGTTGTACTTGATCTTGGTAGAAGTTTTGGAACTGCTGCTAGAAGAGTACAGACTGGAAATTTATGCAAGATGTAGTATATACTAGCGACAACCAAATTTCAAAAAATAAGTTAGCGTTCATATTGATACCAATTATAGTATTTGCATCTATTGTATCAGCTATAATTTTATATAATGTTGGCATTAATATTGGAAGCATAATTCATTATTTAATAACTAATACTTCGTGTTAAAGACTCAGTAGAGTCTTTTTCATTATCCAACCATAAAGGTTGGATATAAAACCACCTGCTAAGCAGGTGAGAATAAAAAAGAGCGGAGCCCATCAAAAGACATAAAATCCTCACTTTGATATAATA
>JGI994J12354_10000685_pt1 | contig 33958 bp, 39 predicted proteins | sample IntmicLarv3ML3BL_FD_12354 | JGI IMG/M metagenome (IMG submission 12354) | reverse complement strand
ATTTGCGACATCTACATTGTACGCCGCAGTGTGCTCTACCAGAGTTTTTTTATGTAATGGAAAGCAATTTCCTATTACATAAAAATATGATTAACACTTTTACACTAAAACAATAAATACATATATAAATATCACTTTGTATTATATTTTAATAACTTCGCTTTACATCTATCTACATTTATAAATTTTTAACTTTTATTCACAAACTTACTTTTATAGAATCTACAATTTTATATTTATATATTTATTCTATATATGCCTTTATATGTTTTTGCATACAGGATTTTATATCACCGCCATTCACATATACTTTTGCCCATTCTATTGTAAGCTCTACTGCCTCTTTAACCGAAAGCCTTGGTGTCCAGTTAAAAGTATTTTTTAGCTTAGAACAGTCTAATTTCAAAAAATTAGCTTCATGCGGTCCATCTGTACATTGATTTTCCCACATAGCTCCTATTCCCCAACTTTTACAAAATATATCTGCTAATTCTCCTGTATTTATACAATCTTTATCGTCAGGGCCAACATTGTAAGAACCTGCATGTTTCCTATCATCATATTGTGCCTTAGCTATCATAAGGTATGCAAAAACTGGTTCCATAACATGTTGGTATGGTCTTATAGAATGTGGATTTCTAACAATTATTTTTTCATTTTTAATCATAGCTCTTATACAATCTGGTATAATTCTATCATTTGCAAAATCACCACCACCTATCACATTTCCAGCTCTGGCTGTCGAAATTGCAATTTTACAGTCTGCAAAAAATGATTGTACATAACTATGTGTAATTAATTCTGAACAAGATTTACTATTAGAATAGGGGTCGAATCCATCTAATCTGTCATTTTCTCTATATCCCCATTCCCACTCTTTATTTTCATATACTTTATCTGTAGTAACATTTATAAAAGATTTAACAGTTTTACTATGACGTACACATTCCAATATATTGACAGTTCCCATAACATTAGTTTCATATGTAGTCACGGGGTCTTTATATGAATCTCTTACTATCGGCTGTGCCGCTAAATGAAACACTATTTCAGGCTCTTCCTTTGCAAATACTTCCAAAAGATTTTCTCTATCCCTGATATCACCTATATGAGAATTTACCAGCTTATCTAGTTCAAGCAAATTGAAAAGTGAAGGATTCGTTGGTGATTTTAATGAATACCCAGTAACATTCGCCCCTGCCTCTATTAGTATCATAGAAAGCCAGCTTCCTTTAAATCCTGTATGTCCTGTTATAAAGACATTTTTATTCTTATAAAATTTAAGTACTTCTCTCATATTCATATATATCTCTCCAATTCAACCAAGTAATAAATATAATACAAATAATTCCAAAATCCAAAATAATTAAAATTGATACAAATTTATATATAATTATTAATTTATTTTTATCTTAGTTATATTCTCATTTATTCCCAAATTTTCCAAGGTGCATTGCCGTCATTCCACATATCTTCAAGCTGTATCTTGTCACGCTGTGTATCCATGCACTTCCAAAAGCCTTCGTGAGTATACGCCATAAGTTCGCCATCGGCTGCCAGCTTTTCCAACGGTGTTTTTTCAAGTACTGTACTATCATTTTCTATATAGTCAAATATCTTTGTATTCATTACCATAAATCCGCCGTTTATAAGGCTTCCGTCACTATCTGATTTTTCTCTAAAAGAACCTATATTTCCATTTTCCGCTATATCCAAAACTCCAAATCTCTGACCTACATTCACCGCTGTAATAGTTGCAGTTTTACCATGTGACTTATGAAAATCTACAAGTGCTTTAATATCTACATTTGATACACCATCACCATATGTAAGCAAGAAATCCTCATCACCTACATAATCTTTAATCCTTTTTACCCGTCCGCCTGTCATAGTATGAAGTCCTGTATCTACCAATGTCACTTTCCAAGGTTCAGCATATCTATTATGAACTTCCATACTATTTTTAGCAAGATCAAAAGTTATATCTGAAGTATGTAAAAAATAATCTGCAAAAAATTCTTTTACAACATACTGCTTATAACCCAAACATATAACAAATTCATTAAATCCAAATTGTGAATAATATTTCATTATATGCCAAAGAATTGGTCTGCCTCCAATTTCAATCATCGGCTTTGGTTTTAAATGGCTTTCTTCACTTATCCTTGTTCCAAATCCTCCAGCTAAAAGTACTACTTTCATACATATGCCTCCTAATTAATGGTTATATAATAACTATCTAAATACATTCAATTTATTTTCTTCAAGTATTTTCAATGCTTTGCGTACCCTTTCTGGCGGATACTGAAATGCTCTTAACTCTTCATCAGAAGCTTCTTCATATCTAAGTGCCAGTTCCGCTAAATTTCTAAAGTTTTCTTTTCTATAAGGTGCTATTTTCCATTCCACGACAGAAGTGAATATATTTCCTCCTATAATAAATACCATAGTAAACATAATACAAATAACTTTTATCATGTATTTGCAATATGAACTTTTTGCTTTTGCATTTTTATATTCTATAATCTTATCTTTATATTCTTTTCTAACTATAAATAATGTAAGCATAATTCCTATTATTCCAATTTGAAATTGTAAAGAATATCTTGAACTAAGTGCATATTCAATACTTCCAAAACGCCACCTTGACATCAATACAATTAAATGATTACCAATTCCAGCCACAATAAGCATTATTGGAAATAATGTTTTTTCATAGATTTTTCTTTTTATATTTAAAATTATCGCAGCTATATACATAAATATTATAACAAATCCAATAATATATGTCGATTTAAAACTTCCTGCTGGCTCTATAAAGTACTTTATCGCTGTATCATTTCCTATTATAACTCCCGAAAATGAAGCCGCCAAAAATTTCATAAAATATAAGGGTTCTGCTATAAATGCTGTTATAATCGGTCTTTCATCTACATTTGCCGTAATTGTTGCTTCCGTTACCAAAGCATTGCTGATAAAATAAATTATAAATGGAATTAATGCTGCTATAAAATATTTCACATACTTTCTGCAAATATATTTGTTATCTCTTTTAATATATATTAACCACATATATGTAATAAACAATGTTACTGAATATACCGCACAATATTGACCTGCTATTAATAATGTTAAAATCGTTGGTGCTAATAAAATCAATCTTTCATCATACTTTCTAGTTTTATTATAAACCAATTCTCTATCCGTCAAGACCTTATCTATCAAAAAATAATGATGATAAAAACCTGCGAAAGCTAAAAAATGTACCCAACCTGTTCCATTAGTCAGCATTTCCCATTTATTCAAACTAAAGATTACTATTATAACTGACAGCAATTCCAATATTCCCATTTGTTTATTTAACATATATTTAGCAATTACAAATGCTGAAAGAACTAAACTTATAATTCCGAGTGTCATATCAAACATAGTACTAAACTTAAATAAATTGACATTAATTATTCTTACTAAAAAAGTAATAGGGATTCTAGTAAATATATCTTGTACAAAAAATTTCTCAGGATTTCCTACATCAGGCAAATAATTTATTGTAATTCTAAGATAGTCCGAATATACCACATTTATAGCCGCTCTGTTAAGATATATAAAACAAAAAATAAGTCCTAATATAGGCATGACTTTAAATATAATCTTCTTATAATTGTTCATAGCCACTCCTTTATCCTATAAGACATTTTACATCTTATTATATTATAATACTTAGTATTTCACAAGTTTATATATTACTTATACATTCTCTATAAAAGCTAATAACAATCTCTAAATTAATTCTAATGTTTTTAATACATAACATTTTTGCATAAATATAAATCTTTGTTACAAACAATATTAACCTCTATTAACAATATATAAGCACAGTTTTAAAATAATAATTTTTAGTTCTGCTTCTTTATTGTCAATCAATGTATTTGAGTATACTTAAAACCCATTTTTTAATAAAATAAAAAATTAATCAAATCTTATTGCTTATAATTTTTACCTTTTTATTTTTTATAACTTTTAATAATTTTATTCTATATAAAAATTATACTTTTCCATAAATTCAAAATAATCTGCGGACTCTCCGCCCTCTAGTCTAATCTTAGCTAACATATTACCATTTTCATAAAAAATATCTGTTAAAGTCCCGTCCTCCATTAAATCCTTTATCATTCTGGTATATATAGAATTATCATCTACAAAACCACCCTCTACATATAAATATTCTGTTCCAGCATACCTCATATAATCCTTAAAAGTTTCCTTAGTATCAATAATTCTTATATTTCCCCATGTCCAAACATCATAATAAGACTGCACATTACAAGGCAAGGTTAGTACCTGCTGATGAAATCCCATTGCAATAACTCTAGTTTCTTTCCTTTTTGCTAATTTTTTCCAAATTTCAACATTTCCAAGTTCAGCCTTTGCCTTCTGTTCTATTGCTATGTGATTATAGTATCCTCTATTTTTGATATCTATAGGAGTAAAACCTCTTTGCCATGCCCAATTAGTTTGGCTGGTTATTAATATATTAAACATTATTACTGGTACTAACAACACTAATATCCCTCGCCTTAAAGTAGGTTTATATACATTATATATAACAGGGACTACCCATATAACTGTCATAACATACCAAAGCATAAAATAATTGCCATCAATTTGCCAAAGTGTAATCACACTGATAAAACAAAGTATTGTAAACGGCAGATACATAACAAGCATTAACCATCTTAGTGCTTTTGTTTTAATATTGACAATATTTACTTGTTTAATACAAATTATTAATATCAATAACATTATAGGTACAAGTATCGTCCCCCATGCAATTACAACATGAACCATTCTTTTTTCCGCATCTACAGGGTCCGGCAGAAAAAACAACCCATAAAAACAATCCTTCATATATTTAAGTCCATCTAAACTAAAAATACTTGGATTATAATTAGTTACTGTTTTACTTGCATACGGATATTTCATTTCAAAGCCAAGTTTGATAAGTGTTCCTGAAAATACAGAGGTTACAGGCAATCCTGTGAGTATATAAGTTCTTGCCCACACCATTATCAACGCTGCTAAAGATATTAAAGAACGTCCCCAAATTCCAATATACTCTCTAAAATATAATTGCTTTTTAACTATAAAATAAAGTCCTGCCATTCCAAATATCGCGGTTGAAAACACCAATGCTGTGGGCTTTAATGTCCATGAAATCAAAAATGCACATAGAGCATGAATAAGTGAAGCTGGCTTTTGATAGTTAAAATACTCTATTACAAAATATATTATAAATAACTGCATTAATAAAGTTAATATATCAGACTTTGCAGTTATTGCCATATTAGTCACTCCTGATATACTTGTTATTAATACACAAGCAAATAGTGCATAGTTTTTAGGCACAAAATTTCTTGCTATTTTATAACAGCAATGTAAGGCTATTATCAAAAACCATAGATTCACGGCAGTTACAAATCCGTGTGAGGGCAAACCAGCTAAAGGAAGTACCAATATTTCAAGTCCTTTAGAATAGGTATAAACCAAACTAACATTTCCTAAATTTTCATATATTCCCTTAGAATTAGATAGTATATAGTTTGAGCGCACACCATACCATGCAGTATCATGGTCTATAGCAATATTCAATCGCCCTGCCTGAATAAATATTAAAAGCATAATCGTACAAAGCATAATTATTTCCAGCTTACTTAATTGAAGTGCCTTTTTTATATTTTTTTTCATCTTGGACTTAGAATTTTTACCTAATTTTTTAATTATTGCTTTTTCTTTTACTAAAGTCCCAAGTACAGGTATTGCCAACATTATAGTTACTATTCTAACATTTTGTACTGAACCTAAATTAAATGCTGACATTGCACAAACTAATATTATCATAGATGATATGCCTATAATTAAATTCACATATTGATTATTATATATCTGTTCATCATATAACTGTTTGGTACCAGCTTGTAAATTGATAGTTTTACTATTTTTTAAATTTATCCGTCTGCACACAACATTATTTACTATTTTTCCCAATTTGTATAAGTAGCATATATATATACCTGTAATAATTAAAGTTATCAGCATATAGTGTATATATATAAATGTCAAACCTACTAATGTCCAGCAAACAATTCTTAATTTAATATTTTTTACCGCTAATCCTATAAACAGCAATAAAAACATAAGTATTGTTATTTCTATAAACATAATTATATTTTCTTCTATATCTAGTATATCTTTAAATATTCCATTTATAATAAGTCCATCAATAGGAATTGCTATTGATATTACCACTGCTAACGCTAAAATAATTAATAGTATTATCGGAAATATAGCTGATAGTTTCTTATTCAAACCAAAACCCTCCTCAGTTATCTAACTCAAAATAATTATCTTTTCTATTTTTTATGTCAAATATATTATTATACTGTAACATATGAAAATCATTAAAATATGAATATAACTCATGTTCTGTCCAATTTTCCCATGTATGAAATTCGCCCATGGCGTCATAAAAACCTTTTGGGTGCATTACTGGTATTGTTTTGTACATTTTATATACAAACTGTTGAAATTTAGTAAGCGGCATTTCTGCCTTTTCAAGCATAAGTGCTGACAAATATGATACACTTATTTTATCTATTTCTTCTGTTTCCATTTCATAATTAGTCCATATTATAAATGGCGTAATATATTTTCTCATTACTTCTTCACTTGTAAGTTCTGAACTAGCAATTCCATACAACGCCTCAAAAAACTCAGGTTCTACACTTGGCTGGTGATCTCCAAACATTAATACCATAGTTGGTTCGTCTATAGTTTCCAAATATGTAAGTAAATATTCAAATGCATCATCTGATTCCTTAATCAATGATAAATATTGTTCTGCCATTGGAAATTCATCATACTCTTTAAGCTCAATTTGCTGATTAAAAGTATCACTCCAGCCACCATATCCGCCATGATTTTGCATAGTAACATTAAATATAAATACTGGTTCATCAGTTTCTTCAATTATTGAAATTGCAGTATCATATGTTGCCTTATCACTTACATATCCCCTAACAAACTCTGCCCCTTCAAAATCATCAATTGATAAAAATTCATCAAAACCCATATGCCTAAATACTATATCTCTGCTCCAATTAGTTGCTTCGTATGGGTGCATAGCTACTGTATGATATCCAAAATTATTAAAATATCCTGCTAGTCCATGAGTTTTGCCATTAATGTACATTTGGTATGGCAATACACCCATTGGAATGAATGCCATAGAATTATTGGTCAAAAATTCAAATTCTGGATTACAGGTCATTGAACCAAATTCTGGGGTATATACATTACCTTTTATCACATTTTTATCTAAACCATTTATAAATGGCAAATATTCTTCATTAGTTTTAAAATCTCCTACCACACTTAAATCAGAGAAACTCTCATTCATAATACATATGATATTTTTTAGTTTAACTTCTGTTTTATCTATATTATCTTTATTTTCTATTAACTCATATTCCCTTGAAATACGTTCTAATTCATTTATACTGTAATTTTCAGGTTTTTCTATTATTAAAAATTTAAAATATACAAAGGTATTCAATATATATCCTGAACTTTCATACCCCTCTATAATATTCCACATGTCTATACTTAAACGATACTTATCTACGATTACTCCATAAAATGTTGTAAAAATTCCTGCGGAAATAATTACCCCTGTAAGAAATATTATTATCCTTTGTTTAATACTTTTCACAGTAAATTTGAAAAAATAACCTGCTGTAAACAAAACACATAAAATGACAAAACCTATAATTATCTCTTTTGTTATTTCATATTCATAATTATCTGCTACTGAAAACGCTGTCTGATATGCCATAATATCCCATATGAGTATTGGCCTATCTCTAAAAGATACTACAAAATATTCTGCTACTGACATAAGATACGACAAAGTACCAATCACATATAATGCCACTCTTGTACTTCCTGAAATTGCAACCATTGCCACATAAAGTGCAATTAATATTAATATATTAAATACTGCATATTTATAACCTATATTGCTTAAATTACCTGTAACAGTTTCAAATATTACATATAGCACCGCCGGCACAATAAATATTGATAATATCAAACTTAGTTTTTCTTTTAAGTTATGTTTTTTTTCAACTGTCATAATTACTTCCTGCCCTCCATTTTTATGATATTAGCTTTTATACTATTCTATCTATATTTTTATATATTTTAGAAAAAATATTCTTCTAACATCAAACATAACACATGGTAAATAGGTAAGTGTAATTCTTGTATTTTATATGTTTCTATTTCTGGTACAATAATATTTATATCTGCATATGCTTTTAATTTGCCTCCATCTCCGCCTGATAGTGCAATAACTTTCATTCCTTTAGCTTTAGCAACTGTTGCAGCATATAAGATGTTTTTAGAAGTACCAGAAGTACTAATTCCTAAAAATACATCACCTACATCACCATAACCATTTACTTGCTGTGCATAAGTAAGAGCTGCATCTACATCATTAAGATAAGCTGTACTTAGGGCTTGATGTCCTGTAACTGCTATTGCAGGTAATGCTCCCTGTAACTTTTCGGCTAATTCTTCACCTAATTTTTCATCAGTTTCTATTAGCTTTTTCTGCATTTCTTCACTTAATTTTCTTTGTTTTACAAAGCCTTTCATAAGCTCCCCAACTATATGTTCAGCATCAGCACAGCTTCCGCCATTTCCTGCTACCAACATCTTATTTCCATTATTATATGCTGTTTTTAATATCTCAAATGCTTTATATATGTCGGCTTTAATAGGTTTAAGCTGCTTATATCTTTCTATAAGCTCCTCTAACAGCTTATCAATCTGATTCATATATTAAACCTCCATTTGTATACTTAAATAAATTATCAATTTCTATTATTTTATATCTTTTAATAGTTTCTTAAAATTTCACATGATTATTATATAGTTATATATTTTTATTTACCATATTCTATACTATATAAATATATACAACATTTTATACTTCATGTAAACTAGATAAGATAAGCTCATATTATAAGTTTCACTGCCTCCAGAATATCTTTTGCATTATAATCATATTGTTCTTCAAGAATTTCTCTAACTTTCAAGCCATGACCTGTATTTACCAGTATAGTTTTTATCCCAAAGGCTTTACCTGCTAAAATGTCGCCCGCATTATCACCTATCATATATGAATTAGCCTTATCTATATCAAACTGTAACTTCGCTTTTTCAAACATTCCTATTTCAGGCTTTCTGCAAGAACATTCTGTTAAGTATTTCCCTAATCCATGTTCAGGGTGATGAGGACAATAATAGTATGCATCAATTTTAGCATTATTTTTTTCTAATTCATCATCTATATAATTATGTAATTTTACTAAATCTTCTTCTGTATAATACCCTCTTGCTATGCCTGCCTGATTAGTCATTACTATAACCAAATAACCAGCTTGATTAAGTATTTTTATTGCCTCAACAGCACCATTTATAAATTTAAAGTCTTCTGAACGATATAAATAATTAATTTCTTCATTTATTGTTCCATCTCTATCTAAAAATACCGCTTTTTTCATTTAGTCTCCTCATAACCATATTAACCCATAATTCTGCTATACATATCAGCACTAACAAACTTACTATATATTATTTTAATAAATATTTTTTATTCTCCACTATATCTATATGGATACCTTATCCATGCGGTAATCAATATAACTTTCAAATACAGTACAGTGCACTTTATTCATTACATTCTGCATATGAATTAAATACGAAAATTATATTCCCCATCTGATAACTTTACATTTACATTATTATAGTTCCAACGGTCTTCATCAGAAATCCAGCTTTGAGCTCCTCTTAACTCAAAATTCCAATCTGCAAGCTGCCCGCCTACTGCTTCCATTCTAGCAGCCACCTTATGTTTAACATTATATGGACAATACATAAGTAAGAAACCGCCGCCGCCTGCTCCAAGGAGTTTTCCCCCTAATGCACCCGCCTTTATTGCTTCATTATAAAGCTCATCAATTTGTGTATTAGTTATTTTATTACTCATACGTTTTTTACTCTGCCAGCCATAATCTAAAAGTTTTCCAAAACTATTAAGATTTCCCTTTAAAAGTTCATCTTTCATCGCATATGCGAGTGCTTTTATTTCCAGCATAGCTGCTGTAGCATCTTGATTTCCGCTTGTAAAATTCTTTACTTGGTCTTTTATAATATTAGCTGAAACATGAATTTTTCCTGTATAACATAAAAGTAAGTTATACTGAAGTTCATGTATAATATCTTTTTTTATACGAAGCGGATTTACCACTACATTATTTCGTCCATGAAATTCTATAAAATTAAATCCACCAAATGTAGCCGCATATTGGTCTTGGTAACCACCATTTATACCTAAATCAATTCTCTCTAACTGATAAGCTAAGTCTGCAAGTTCATATGCATCCATAGTTATACCTTTCCATTTTGCCATAGCAGCAAGAAGTGCTACCATAACAGTTGACGATGTACCAAGCCCTGAACCTGGAGGTGCATCACATTGAAGATACACTTCACAACCTTGTTTGATATCCATACATTTTAAGGCTGCCTTTACTAAATCCATTTTTCCATTATATACATAATTATGTTCAGTATTGTATTTTACTGTCATATCAAAATCTAAAGAGTTTACTACAATTTGATCATTATCTCTAGGAATTATAGAACAATAAGCATATTTATTAATGGTACTTCCTATAATTGCTCCGCCTTTTTCTTCACAAAAAGGTGCAACATCTGTTCCACCTCCTCCAAAACTTACTCTAAGCGGTGCACGTCCTCTTATTACCATTTTATAACCTCACTTTCTACATCATGTATAAACTTATAGTAGTCCTCTGGAATACCTATATCTATAAAATATCCATCATTCACCAAACCACCAAGCTTAAAGCCTTCTTTCATAAGTTTAGGTATAATTTCATTTTCCAAAGATACTTTTCCTTCTGGAATCTGTTCTAATAATTCACGATTTAAAAGGTATACACCACCATTTATTGTGCCCTTTTTAGCTTCACTTTCTTTCTCATTAAATGCTGTAAGAAAACCTCTGTTTTCTTCTGAAAGCCTTGCGGCACCATATCTTGATATATCCGGAACTTCTCTTAGTACTAATGTCATATCTAAATTTAATTCATTTTCTATTCCTAAAATTCTGCTATAATCTAACCTGTATAAAGTATCTGCATTTAACACAAAAAATCTATCATCTTTAATATACTGTCCTGCAAGTTTTATAGCTCCAGCAGTTCCTAGCGGAGTTTCTTCATATGAATAAAGTATATTCAACCCAAAGTCTTTTCCACTCTGAAAATACTCCTCTACCATACTCCCCTTATAACCTACCGCAAAGATAATATCTATAATATTATTACGTTTTAACTCCATAAGGACATACTCTAAAAATGGCTTATCCCCTATAAGTGCCATGGGCTTTGGCCTATCATTAACCACACTTTGTAGTCTAGTCCCTAAACCTCCTGCTAGTAAAACTGCCTGCATTTGCTTATTCTCCTATCATAATATCTTACAGTCATATAGCTGACTTTTGTGTATAAAATCCCCTTACCTTAATGTTACATTAATAATGCATTATAAATTAACCCCTGTTTGTTTTTATATTTTAGTTTCTTCTCATGATTCTGCTTCTTCCTGTATTTTAACTTCTTCTTGCAGTCCTACTTCTTCCTGCTTTTTAACTTCTTCTTGCAGTTCTATTTCTTACTGCTTTTTAACCTCTTCTTGCAGTCCTACTTCTTCCTGCCTTTTAACTTCTTCTTGCAGTTCTGCTTCTTCCTGCTTTTTAACTTCCTCTTGCAGTTCTGCTTCTTCCTGCTTTTTAACTTCTTCTTGCAGTTCTGCTTCTTCCTGCCTTTTAACTTCTTCTTGCAGTCCTGCTTCTTCCTGCCTTTTAACTTCTTCTTGCAGTTCTACTTCTTCATGCTTTTTAACTTCTTCTTGCAGTTCTGCTTCTTCCTGCTTTTTAACTTCTTCCTTTAGTTCAAACTCTTCATGCGACTTAACTAATTTATGAAACTTAAAATCATCTTTAATTATCTGCCACACAGTTTCTATGGAGTGATATTCTTTAATATATTGCTGTGAAATCTTACATATTTCACTCAATTTATCATTATTTTCATAAAGTCTGCATACTTCTTCTGCAAAAAGCTCTGCTTCATCAGCAATATTCAAAATCTCCCCTGCATTAGGTATACCCTCTGCCCCTATCGATGTAGTAACTATTGGAACAGCATTATAAATAGCTTCTATAACCTTTCCCTTAACCCCTGCACCATAGCGAAGCGGAACTACTGCTAGTTTACATTTAGCATAAAGCTCTTTCAATTCCTCATCACTAACAAAACCTTTTACTGCTATTCCCTCTCCCTCTAATGCCTTAATCTCATCAGTAACCTTTGAACCAACAATATAAAATGGAATTTCTAGTTTTTTTCTTATCAAAGGATACACATCTCTAGCAAACCATAATACTGCATCAACATTAGGAGTATGTGCAAATCCGCCTACAAATAATAAACCCTCTCTATCTTCAAAGTTTTCATTAATCTCACCAGCATTTAAAAATTCTTCATACACATAAGCAATTATTGCCTTAACATTTATGTTTCTATCAATTTTATTAATAGCAGCAACTTCTATTTCAGAAGGATAATAAGACATATCTGCTTTACGCATAATCGAAGTTTCCATTCCCTTCCAATATTCAGCCTCTTTACGTTTTTTAACGTTTCCTGTAAGTTCAAACTCACGACTTTCTCTAAGAAAATGTAAATCATGCCCATAATATATTATTTTACAATTTGTATTTAATTTTATGAAATCCACATATTTTGATGATATGTGAGGTCTATTCATATATACAAAATCAATATATTCTGCATTGTCCTTAATCCAGTCCCAAATTCCTGTATGATACTCTGTTCCATAAATAACCTCTACACCAAGCTGCTGTAAAATAGATGTATAAGGTTCCTCATTTAATAAATTATCGCCTAGAAACTTTACTATATATCCCTTATTTATAAACATTTGAATATATTGCATAGTGGTTTTTGAACCCGCATCTTTATCAAATGTAGGTACATAATGGTCTATAAATAAAATTATAGGCTTATCCTGCGAACGCTCTCTAGCCCTAAATGGATTGGGATTTCCATTATTATAAGATTGTTTAGCAAACTCACTTGCCCACTTTTCTTTTAATTTTTTGCTGTTTTCTATCTGATGATGTTTCATTCCTGTTCCATATATATCTGTTCCATTAGAAATTCCCTCAAAATGAATTACCACAGAACGCGGCTGATATACCACCCTAAAGCCCTTATTTCTAACTGCAAAAGCAAGGTCAGAATCCTCGCAATACGCAGGCGCAAATAATTCATCAAAACCACCAATCTCTTTCCAAAGTTTATTAGAAAGAAGTATAGCCGCACCCGAAATATAATCTACATCTTTTACATAATTATATTGTGACTTATCTGGATTATCTAAACGCCCGTAATTCCATCCGCTTCCATCACTCCAAAGAATACCTCCTGCCTCTTGCAGTCTGCCATCTGGGTAAATAAGTTTAGAACCTACCATACCTATACTAGAATCAGCTTCTATCAATTCTACCAATGAACTAAGCCAATTTGGTGTTACCTGAGTATCATTATTAAGAAACATAACATATTCACCGCGGGCATATCTAACTGCATTATTACAGTTTTTTAGAAAACCCATATTTACCATATTTCGGCACACACCTATATTCTTTACATAATTTCCAATTTCTTTAGTTGCATCTGATGAAACATCATCAGCAATAATAATCTCATATGAAACATCATTAGTATTTTCTAGTATAGAAGCAAGACAAGCATATGTATATCCCACTTGATTATAAACTGGAATAACAATACTCACCTTAGGAGCAGCAAATTTAGGAAAAATCAACATCCCTTTTTTTGCATATAAATCACCAATAAGCATATCTCCCCGAACTAAATTACGGCCACTCTCAGTAAGCAGCAGTTTAGCACTCTTTACTGGATGTCTAAATAAATTTATACTATACTCTAAAATTTTACGTTTGCGGGAACCCCTCGGAAAACGTTTAACTAATACACCTTTTCCTTTCCTCCAAACTTTACTTATTAGTCTTTCATTTTTCTTTAAGTAACTAATAATTTGCTCCTGTTCCTTTACTTGCTCTTGCAAACTATTTATGATACTTTCTAAATTGCTAACATGATTTTGAGTAAGTCTTTGCACTTCTTGTAAAGCATTAGCTCTTGCCTCTTGCTCCTCTAATTCATGTGGTAATCTTCTTACTATTTCTATACTCTTATTAGCCTGCTCTGGTGATAATGCAATATCCATAAGCGGCAGTTGTGCTTTTTCATACTTATGTATATATGCCTCTTCATGTCCTTTTCCATGCACATATTCTTGAAAAGCTAATTCTGCTTCTTCATAAATTTCTAATTCTTCACTTAAAAAACCAAATTCTAACAAAAACTCTGATAATTCACCCAACTTTAATAAAGCCTTATAATTTTCATAAAAATAATATAAGGCTCTATACTTTATAAGTTTTATCGGTATAGGAAATCTAAATACCCATTCATAATCTAAACAAATATATCCATCTGCTGTTTTGATAACATTTTCAAATAATAAGTCAATATTCGATATTTTATACGCTTGTTTTTCATTAGGAACTATTTTACCAAATACTAATTTATATTCATCTGTAACTTCAAACTCAATAATTCCCGACTCAGGTATATCAAATAATATTTCTATAGCTTTATTAATTGCTATATTAAGCTCTATCCCATTTTTCACATCTTCAAGTATAATATCTGCAACAGTAACACCCTTTATATATGGAAAAATAACTCTGCCCTCACCGTTTTTTACCTCAGGTTTTAAAACTGCAACATTAGAATTTAAAGTGTTTAATAATTCATATTTTTCTAAAAATGTTTCTATATTTTTATATCCAGCTTGATAAAGAGCAGCCTTTTCCACCTTAAGTATACTATCCTCTTCGAAAATAACTGTTTTTAAACAGAATTTATTTTTTCTCATTCTATTATACTTTACATATTTTATACTTCTCATACTTCCTCCGATAAACTACTAACAATTAAAAATGAATTGGCAAAATATTCAAATTGACCGTCCTCAGACAATTTATCATAAATTGCAGTTTCCTCCAAAAAATTAACTCTATCTCTGTCATATGACAAGCCTACATTCAAAAATGACCCTGGCTTTGGCAAATTATCTTCCGAATATACCGCTGTCGGCAATTTATAGTCTGGAAGCGGATAATAAAACATATTATCTTTAAAACCATTATTTTTTAAAAGTTTGGTGATTTCAGGCTTTGAAAATGTATATACATGATTTATTCCTTTATAATTATTTACCCCATCAAAAAACCGTCCTGTGTGGTCCTCTGCTGCACCTGCAAAGTATTTTAAACCAAATTTATTTTCTATTGCAATAATAAGTTTGCCATTTGGTTTTAAATATCCCTTTAACTTCTGTAACATAACATCAAACGGATTTTTTCCGCCATTAATATATAATGGTGAATATTCTAACACCCCAATAAGAGTTACATAATCAAATTTTTCTTCTATAACTATATCCTCGAAATTACCCACCATAATTTCAAGATTACCCTTTTCACCATTTCTAACAGCGTTAATAGTAGAACGTCTTTTAGATAAATCTATTCCTACAACTCTATTTAATTTTTCACAAAAAAGCCCAGTTATAGCACCACAGCCAGAACCTATTTCTAAAATACTTCCATTTTTATCAAAGTCATACCATTCAAGAATATTATGTCTTATATCTGATAAATGATATAAAAGTGACCAATCATTGCTTGCTTTAAGTACTGATTTAATATCAGCAGCATTTTTTTGACAAATCTCTAATATCTCATCTTCTACATCTCCATCACTATATAAATCTTCACCGCTATAAAATTTTAGATTTAGTATTTTTTCAATATCCCTATTCATATACTCACCTCTCCAGCCTATATTCCCTCTAATAAAGCTATATTAAATAAAATAGTTATAACCAAATGCTTACATATTTATCTTTTATCCCAAATATATACTATAATTATACGAAATAATCACCCTATCTAAACTTAGCTTTCTTTATTTACTGCTGCCTTAACCTGCATATCATATATTCCTACTGTGTTTTTATTAGAAATTACAGTTATATTAGCTACATCATATAATCTATCAAGAACCACTAACTCTCCATTTTCAAAACCTGTACAGCCTAAGGACAATAGATATTCTCCGCCCTGTAAAGTCATCTTCTGCTCAAATTCTGCAACATACACATCTCCATTTTTTACATCATCTGTACTAATTTCTTCTATTAATGTATTAGTTCCTGTCAGCTCTGTTCCACGTTTATCTTTAATTGTATATGCAAAAATAGGTGACTTAAATGAATTATTAAATCTAACTTTCATTTTAATTGTAAACATTTCATTTTTTAACAGTAAATTAGTTATATTTCCCTTATTATCAAAAAGTCCAATATCTTCTATTACCGCTCTATTATCTCCATACTGTATAGTTTGAGTATTAAGAGTCATCTTATTCTTCCATATATTTTCATTTATTGAATTTTCAACATTCTCTAAATGCTCTCCGCTAAAATCACTGTCCATATCAGCTTCCAACGCCTCTTGCAATGAATCCATTTGATTAGCCAATATCTTTTTATAAAGGTCTACCATTTTACTTGGAATACCCTCTGCTACAAATTCACCCTTATTTAAAAGCACTGCCTTATTACAATATTTTAATATACTTCCCATATCATGAGTAACCATAAGTATAGTAGTTCCATTTTTTCTAATTTCATCCATACGCTTATAACATTTTGCTTGAAAAAATACATCACCTACTGAAAGTGCCTCATCTACAATTAAAATCTCTGGCTCCACATTAATAGCAAGTGCAAATGCCAATCTTACAAACATACCACTTGAATAAGTTTTAACTGGCTGATGAACAAAATCTCCAATATCTGCAAACTCTAATATTTCAGGAATTTTTTTAGTCATATCTTCCTTGCTATATCCCATCATAGTGCCATTCATATATATATTTTCAATTCCTGTATAATCCATATTAAACCCTGCCCCCAATTCAAGAAGTGCCGAAATTCTGCCTTCAACTTCAACATTTCCCGATGAGGGGGTAAGTACGCCTGTAATAATTTTTAAAATAGTTGATTTCCCAGAACCATTAGTCCCAATAATCCCTACACATTCACCCTTTTTTACATTAAAAGAAACACCGCTAAGTGCATAAAAGTCCTTATGATAATTCTTTTTAGTAATACTCATAGATTCTTTTAGCCTGTCAATAGGCTTATCATATAATCTATATACTTTCGCTATACTATTTACAGTTATTGCATTCACAGTTTTGCCTCTTTCACATATCAATTATTCTATAGCTTCCAAATTACACCAATTTTTATAACACATCGGCAAAATGTGGTCGCATTTTTTTAAACATTTTGTTGCCCATATAAAAAATAACTAATGTAACTGCCCAAAAATATAATGTATTAAGCGGTCTTTCCCAAAACCAATTATCAAATAATAAGCTATCTCTATACCCCAAAACTATATAGTTAAAAGGATTAAATTTCATTACCATCAATAAAATAGGATAAAAACTGCTTCCTGCAAAATTTTCTGGCAGCCACATAATTGGAACCATCCACATACCAAATTGAAGTACTATGCCTACTATCTGTGCCATATCTTTAAAAAATACATTTATAGCACTTGTAAAATAAAGTAATCCTAAAGTAAACATAAATGTTGCACCTGAATAGTAAATTATCTGAAGCCAATATATATTAGGCATTTTCCCCTGTAATATAAAAGTTATTGTCATTATAATAAGAAACATAATATGTACAATTCCGCTTGACACTAATTTTACTACTGGAAGTCCCTCTACACCAAAAACAACTTTTTTAACTAAATAACTATAATCTTGTAAACATCTAGTTCCGCTGTTTAAGCCATCACTAAAAAAGAACCATGGCACTATTCCTGATATTAAATATTGAGTGTATGAAATTCCCTCAATAGGAATTGTACTTCTAAACCCTACACCAAATATTAATATGTATATAAGTATAGTCATAAGCGGCTGAATAAATGTCCAAGCCATACCAAAATATGAACCTGCAAATTGCTTTTTAACATCTGCTTTAGCCAGCTCAAATAATAATTTACGCTTTTTAAAAATCTCTTTAAATGTGGAAATCATTGTTTAGCTCCTTTTTATTATTAAAACTTAAATGTGTCACTAAGCCCGCTCCACTTTTGATCTTTTTCTGAGATTATAAGTTTCATATCTTCTGTAATGGGCCACTTAATGCCAATCTCTTCATCATTCCACATAAGTCCGCCCTCATCACCTGCATGATAAAAATCTGTACATTTATATGCAAATTCTGCTTCATCTGTAAGCACTAAAAAACCATGTGCAAATCCCTCTGGAATATAAAATTGTTTCTTATTTTCTGCTGAAAGTTCAACTCCATACCACTTGCCATATGTATTAGAATTTTTTCGTAAATCCACTGCCACATCATAAACAGCACCTCTTATAACTCTTACTAGCTTTCCCTGAGGAAATTCTTTTTGGAAATGCAGACCTCTAAGTACTCCTTTAACAGACATTGATTGATTGTCCTGAACAAATACCATATTTAGTCCTTCTTCCTTAAAATCATTCTGATTATATGTTTCTAAGAAATAACCTCTTTCATCTTTAAATACATTTGGCTCAATAACACAAAGTCCCTCTATCTCACATTTAACAACTTTTATCTTTCCCATTTCTCAATTCCTCTTCCTTAATAATACTTTTCTAATTATAACATAGTAATCCCATTTTAATTTGTATTATACATTAAGTTTTATTGTACTTTATCTTTAAAATAATATCAACCAAATTTTATTTACTGTCTTAAACATGTATATATAGTTTATGTTATTTATATACAATTCCACTTTCTTCTAAATTTAAAAAGATTGATGACTTATATTTTTCATAAATCACCAACCCTATTTTACTAATATTTTCAATTTATTCATCTTAAAATATTATACTAATGCAAATCAATGCTGACATAAATAATAACAATATAACATATGCAGTATAATCTGATTTAGTATACACCAAAGGCTTCATCTTGGTCCTATTTTTACTAACATCATAACAGCGTGATTCCATTGCCATTGCAAGATCTGTTGCTCGCCTAAATGCAGATATAAATAGCGGTACTAATATAGGAATCATACTTTTAGCACGTTTTATAAAATTCCCGCTCTCAAAGTCAGCGCCTCTAGCCATTTGTGCTTTCATTATTTTATCTGTTTCCTCTGATAATATTGGGATATATCTAAGTGCTATTGACATCATCATTGCCATTGCATGTACTGGTACTCCAAATTTGTTAAGCCCTCTAAGTCCTTTCTCTATCCCATCTGTAAGCTCATTTGGTGTAGTAGTCAATGTCATTAACGATGAACCAAGTATTAAATATACTAACCTCACTGCCATAAATGCTGATAATTTTACGCCATTATCAGTTATACTTAATCTCCAAATTGTAAAAATGGGAGTTCCAGCAGTCAAAAATAAATTAAATACCATACTAAATGTCAAAAGAAAGAAAATAGATTTAAGTCCTTTTAACATATACTTCAAAGGCACTTTTGACAGCTTTATTATAAACACCAAAAAACAAGTAATAAGCAAGTAACTTATTATTTCTTGTTTCATAAACAATGCAACAATAAAACATATAGTTCCCATTAACTTGGTTCTGGGATCTAATTTATGTATAATTGAATCAATATTATAATATTGCCCTATAGTTATATCTTTTAACATCTGCCCATACCACCTATTCCAACCTTTTTGATATATCCAACTCCCGCTAATTACTTCTTATTTAACTGTTTTAATATTGCTGCCTTAGCTTCATTAGTAGTTGTAATATTACTGTCTAATTCAAAACCGCTCTTATTTAATGCACTAATAATATAAGTTATTTGCGGTGCCGCTAATCCCATTTTTTCTAAATCTTTGTAATTTTTAAATACTTCCTTTGGAGTATCATCATATACTTTTTTGCCCTTATTCATTACTATTATACGCTCTACATAATCTGCTACATCGTCCATACTATGTGATACAAGTATAATAGTTATTCCATATTCTTTATGTAATTTCGACAATATTCCTAATATTTCATCTCTCCCCTTTGGGTCCAACCCTGCGGTTGGTTCATCAAGTATTAAGACTTCAGGTTTCATAGCCAGTATTCCCGCTATAGCTACTCGTCTCTTTTGCCCGCCTGACAACATAAATGGAGATTGTTTATGATATGAAACATCAAGCCCTACCATGTCTAATGCTTCCTTAGCCCTCTTTTCTAATTCCTCCCCTGTTATCCCTAAATTCTTAGGTCCAAAGCAAACATCAATAAATACACTTTCTTCAAATAATTGATGTTCAGGATACTGAAATACTAAACCTACTTTAGTTCGCAGAGCTTTCATATCATACTTTGCAGAATATATACTTACACCATGAAATAATATATCTCCTGATGTTGCCTTTTCAAGTCCATTCAAGTGCTGTATTAGTGTAGATTTTCCAGAACCGGTATGACCTATAATGCCTATAAATTCTCCAGAATTGATTTTTAAATTTATATCTTCAAGTGCTATTGTTTTAACTGGTGAGGCATCATTATATATATAATTTAAGTTTATTATTTCAATCGACATAATTCTTCCACCAACTCCTCTACCGTTAAAATACCTTTCGGCAACTCAATTCCTTCTATTGCCAATTCATGTGCCAATTCTGTTACCTTAGGAATATCTAGCCTTAATTCTTTTAGCTTATCTACTTGTGAAAATATTTCTCTAGGAATTCCCTGCATAACTACTTTACCTGAATCCATAACATAGATATTATCTGCTTCTATCGTTTCTTCCATATAATGTGTTATCAAAATTACTGTAATATTTTCCGTTTTATTAAGCTCTCTAATTGCCTTTATAACCTCTCTGCGTCCATTAGGGTCAAGCATTGCAGTTGGCTCATCCATAATAATACATTTAGGTTTCATGGCTAATACTCCAGCAATTGCTACACGCTGTTTTTGACCTCCTGAAAGTTTATTAGGCGATTGTAATCTATAAGCACTCATTTCCACAGCCTCAAGACTAGCAGATACTCTTTCCCAAATTTCCTTTGTTTCTATTCCAATATTTTCAGGAGCAAAAGCCACATCTTCTTCTACAATATTTCCAATTATTTGGTTGTCAGGATTTTGAAATACCATTCCTGCCTTGCCTCGTATATCCCACAGTTTATCTTCATTCGCAGTATTATCACCACAAACCCAAATTTCACCCCCTGTAGGTAATAATAGTGCATTCATATGTTTAGCTAATGTAGATTTTCCCGAGCCATTATGACCTAAAACAGCCACAAATGAACCCTCTTCTATATCTATTTCTAATCCGTCCAAGGCACGCATAACTTCTGACTTATTTTCCTCTTCATCATGTATTACATATTCATATATTAACTTTATAGTTTTAATAATTCCCATGTTTTTAATCCTCTTGATATATGCTTTCTATGTCTAAAATATATTCTTTCTATATCTAAAATATATTTTATAATTTCTTCTTAAAATGTTAAAACAAATACCTTATGTTTAAAACATAATTAATATAACCTTTTTGATACTATAATATTATCAAGTAAAACCATATACTTTATTTTCGATAAAGTCAATAGAACCCTTAAAACTTCTTCAATTTCTCCAAAGTTTTAAGGGTTCTATTTAATATTTTATACAAAATACCATGCTAAACCTTTATCATGATACTATTAAGACTTACTAAATATAATATTAAGTCTGCTAATGGTGCTAATTATACAAGTTCTATAAGAACCTGCATAGCTGCGTCACCTTTACGAAGTCCAATTTTTACAATCCTTGTATATCCACCATTACGTGAAACATACTTAGGTGCAACTTCATCAAACATATGAGCAGGAAGATCAACAGATTTTGTATTTTTCTTTCTTCCAGCCGCTTCTTTAGGAACTTCTGTTATAGGATAAAATATCTTTAACATCTGTCTTCTAGCATGAAGTCTTGAAGCATTATCTTTCTTAATGGTCTTTTCTACTTTATCAAATACAGTTACTTTCTTACCGTCCACAACTTCTTTGACTCTTTTACCATCACTGTCTTTACGAGCAACTTTAGCTGTTACTGTTACTGTTTCAAAATTATCTTTTTCTTTTACTGAAAGAGCTATCAAGCCTTCTGCAATTTTACGAATTTCCTTAGCTTTTGCTTCTGTAGTAACAATCTTACCATGATATAACAAGTTAGTTACTTGATTTCTAAGCAACGCTTTTCTCTGACTTGAAGTTCTTCCGAGCTTTCTATATCCAGCCACTTTCTTACCTCCTTACTTCTCAATTCATATATTATTCTTCACTTAAACTAAGAAATAGTCCAAGTTCTTTTAACTTAGCCAATACCTCTTCAAGAGATTTACGTCCTAAGTTACGTACCTTCATCATATCTTCTGGAGTTTTTGAACATAGTTCCTCCACTGTATTGATGCTGGCTCTCTTTAAACAATTATAAGAACGAACAGATAACTCTAGTTCATCTATATTCATTTCAAGAACTTTTTCCTTTTTGTTTTCTTCCTTTTCTACCATAATCTCTGCTATTTTAGCATTTTCTGAAAGGTCTACAAAAAGATTTAAGTGCTCATTTAAAACTTTAGCCGCAAGACTTACTGCTTCATCAGGAGCTAAGGTTCCTTTAGTAAACACGTCAAGTGTTAGCTTATCATAATCTGTTATCTGGCCTACACGAGTATTTTCAACTGTTAGGTTTACACGCTCAACCGGTGTATATATCGAATCAACCGCAATTACACCTATAGGTAAGTCATCTGATTTATTCTTATCAGCACTTACATAGCCTCTTCCTTTAGTTATAGTAAGTTCCATATAAAACTTACTATCTGCTCCGCCACTAAGTGTAGCAATCACTAGCTCCGGATTAAGAATTTCTATATCTGGATCTACCTGAATATCATTAGCAGTGATAACACCCTCGCCCTCAAACTCAATATAAGCCACTTTAGCCTCATTCATGTCGCTGTTATTTTTAATTGCTAAATTTTTGATGTTCATTACGATTTCAGTAACATCTTCCTTTACGCCAGGTATAGAACTAAATTCATGTAAAACACCATCAATTTTAATCTGACTAACAGCGGCTCCAGGCAAAGAAGAAAGCATAATTCTTCTAAGCGAATTACCAAGTGTAGTTCCATAACCTCTTTCAAGTGGTTCTACAACAAATCTTCCAACCTTATTATCTTCAGAAATCTCGGCAATTTCAATGTTTGGTTTTTCAAAATCGAACACTATTGAACCCTCCTTTGGGTTATCGTATTGAGGGGTTTATATTCTATTATTTAGAATATAACTCGACGATAAGCATTTCATTAACAGGTACATCTATCATTTCTCTTGTTGGAAGCTGTTTTACAGTTCCGCTAAGATTATCTTTATCAGCTTCAAGCCATTCTGGAAGCATTCTTCCTCCAGTAAGCTCCAATATTTCTTTATATCTTGCTGAAGACTTATGTTTTTCTTTAATTTCGATAACATCACCAGCTTTTACAAGATATGAAGGAATATTAACTTGCTTGCCATTAACTAATACATGTTTGTGACCTACAATCTGTCTTGCTTCTTTTCTGGTTCTTGCAAATGCTAATCTAAACAATACATTATCAAGTCTAGATTCAAGTAAAGTCATAAGGTTGTCACCAACCATACCCTTTATCATAGTATCTGCTTTTTTATAGTAATTTCTAAATGGTTTTTCTAACACACCATAAATAAACTTAGCCTTCTGCTTTTCTCTAAGCTGAAGTCCATATTCGCTTACTTTTTTATTTGCTCTTCTTAATTCTCTGGTTGATTTTTTATCTATTCCTAATACAACAGGATCAAGCCCAAGAGATCTACATCTTTTAAGAACAGGAACTCTATTAACTGCCACTGCTTATTACCTCCTATTAAACTCTTCTACGTTTTGGCGGACGACATCCATTATGTGGTACTGGTGTTACATCCTTGATACTGGTTACTTCTAAACCACATGCTTGAAGCGCACGAATTGCTGCTTCACGACCTGAACCAGGACCTTTAACCATTACGTCTACGGTTTTTAAGCCATGTACCAGTGCTGCTTTTGTTGCAGTTTCTGCTGCCATCTGCGCTGCATAAGGAGTAGATTTCCTTGAACCTCTAAATCCTAGACCGCCTGCACTTGCCCAAGATAAAGCATTTCCCTGTACATCTGTTAATGTTACTATTGTATTATTAAAAGATGACTGAATGTGCGCCTGTCCACGTTCAACGTTTTTCTTCACACGCTTTTTTGTCACTTTTTTAGTTGACACTTTTTTAGCCATATCTAAACTAACCTTCCCTTATGGGTTCCTTTCATCAATTATTTCTTCTTGTTTGCTACTGTCTTCTTAGGACCTTTACGTGTTCTTGCATTGGTCTTTGTTTTCTGACCACGAACTGGAAGACCTCTTCTATGACGAATTCCTCTGTAACATCCGATTTCTTGAAGTCTTTTGATATTCATAGCGATTTCTCTTCTTAAATCACCTTCTACCATTTGAGTAGAATCAATGACATCACGGATTTTAGCTACTTCTTCATCAGTTAAGTCTCTGACACGAGTGTCTGGACTTATGCCTGCTTTTGCAAGGATACGATTTGAACTTGCTCTTCCAATACCATAGATATAAGTCAAACCGATCTCAACACGTTTCTCTCTTGGTAAATCAACACCTGAAATACGAGCCATGTGTGTAGTACACCTCCATTAGATAAATTTCTTTCATTATTAATAGTTATATATTTTTTATCAGTATGAACAACTAACCCTAGCGGTTCACACTGCAGCCGCCCAAACGGACTTTACACAGCATATGTAAACATATGAAACTTGACTTACGTCTGCTTTTTATAATTACTTATAAAACTGTGTTATAATTGCTTTGTGAAATATGTATTTATTCTATTTAGAAAAATACAACTAATTCAAATCTATAAACTTGAATTAACCTTGTCTTTGTTTATGTTTAGGATTCTCACAAATTACCCTAACGCTTCCTTTTCTTCTGATAACTTTGCATTTTTCGCAAATTGGTTTTACAGATGATCTAACCTTCACAATAATTCTCCTTTCCTATCAGATATCAAATGACGATATCCGGTGGGCAACCCCACGGGGTCTTAACAAAGTTTGCCTAAGCATTATACCACTAAGAAATATATAATGCAAGCATGTATTTTTATTTATCTCTCCAAATAATTCTTCCCTTACTTAAATCATATGGTGAGAGTTCCATTGTAACCTTATCACCTGGTAATATTCGTATATAGTGCATACGTAATTTTCCGCTTATATGAGCTAATACCTGATGACCATTTTCAAGTTCTACCTGAAACATTGCGTTTGGTAATTTTTCAACTACAACGCCTTCAATTTCAATTACATCTGCCTTTGACATGTCACATTCCTCCTAAAACTAATTGAATCGCTCTTTTGATTTCACAACTAGATATTTTTTCTGCATTCTCTATTTTCAAAGCAATTTCTGTATTTATTGTGCTTATCCATTGAATATGCTTTATTTTTTTTCGCTTTGGATTTTCTAATGTTCTATTTTTGCCATTTGCTAGATATATATATTTATTATCTGATTGAACAATTAAATATACTTCATCTTTATCATGTCCTGCAAGCGATTTTCCAAATGTTCCTTTTTTATATCTCATTATCTATTCTCCTTAAGAAGTTAAGGATAAACATTAAGTTCATTTTTTATAATCAGCACTATATTTCAATAATATGCTGATAATAAGCCATCTCTTGTTACTACATTTCAATAATTGTCCAGCCGCAAAACATCAGCACTTCCTATTCCTATACTAATCATTGGTTCAATCGCAAAAGTCATTGCTGTTCTTAGCTTTATTCCCCTTTGGCTTTATGCAGTATTTGAAACTTTTAGTTCCTAATATAGATGTGAACCTATAATATGTAATTTCATTATTTAATGAAATACATATAGATGCTTGATATCTATTATAGTTTAAGAAATAATGAAATACAATCATAACTTATTATGAGCTTTTCACCCAGTTTACCAATATCTAGTGCAGACATTTCTGGTCTTATTGTATCTTTTAATTCACTATAAAATTTCAAAGAATTTTTTATTGCCTTATAAATTTAATTTCTTATCCTAACTTTATAGATTACTGATATATCTATCTTAATATATCAGTGATACAGTTAAACACTTCATTTACATCTTTTTGCCCATCAACCACAACCAATGCACCCGCTTCTTCATAATGCTTAATAAGCGGTTTTGTTTGTTCATGGTATACATCAAGACGCTTTTTAACAGTTTCAGTTTTATCATCGTCCCTTATAACAAGATTAATTTGACATCTATCACATACACCTTCATTTTTAGAAGGATTATACTCTATATGATAGGTTCCTCCACATGAAGGGCAAGCCCTTCTGCCTGACATTCGATTTATAATATTTGCATCTGGTACTTCAACATCTATTGCAAAGTCTAACTTTGTACCATTGGCTGCAAGTGCGGTATCTAATGCCTTAGCTTGTGGTATAGTTCTCGGAAAGCCATCTAGTACATAACCATTGCTGCAATCCTCGTTCTCTATTCTGTCTACTACTAAATCTACTGTAAGTTCATCTGGAACTAATAATCCCTGATCTATATAATCTTTTACCTTTTTTCCTAGGGCAGTTCCATTTTTTATATTATAACGGAATATGTCACCAGTAGAAATATGCGGGATAGAATATCTATCCGAAATCATCTTTGCTTGAGTCCCTTTACCTGCTCCTGGTGCTCCTAACATAATAATCTTCATAAATAACCACCTTCCTACGATACTGCCTTTGTCTTTAACGGACAGTAGCATATTGCCAAGGATATTCTTAAGGCAATATGCTTACTGTTCTATACAGATAACAAACTGTATATTTTTTCAGTCTATAACAATGTCTTTAAATCCTAAAATCACATCATAATTACAAGTATATATTATGATTTATTAATTTAAAAATCCTTTATAATTTCTAACAAGCATTTGAGATTCCATTTTCTTTAAAGTTTCAATTACAACACCTGTAATAATGATAAGTGATGTTCCTGCAAAAGATAATCTTGGAACTCCAAATAGCCCTGAGAACATAATAGGAATAACACTTACTATTATAAGTCCAATAGCTCCTACTATTATTATATGATTAAGAATTTTAATTAAATAATCTGATGTAGGTCTTCCTGGCCTAATACCAGGTATAAATCCACCTTGTACCTTCATATTATTTGCAATTTCTAACGGATTAAAAGTAATTGATGTATAAAAATATGCAAATGCAACAATAAGTGCAAGATAAATTAACAAGCCAATAGAATCTAACGGTCTATCTATTCTGCACCAATTGACCGAATTAAGCATACCAAGGATTCTTCCTCCTACAGATGCTTCTTCCACCTTTACAAACTGTGAAATAACTATTGGCATTTGCATAATTGATGAAGCAAAAATTACAGGAATAACACCAGCAGTATTTACTTTAAGAGGTATATTAGAAGATTGACCTCCAACTTGCTTTCTGCCTTGCATTTTTTTTGAATATTGTACTGGTATTCTTCTTTCAGCATCTTGAAGAATAACTACAAATACTACCATTGCAAGTACTATTGCAAATATTGCTATAAATATTAATATAACTGCCGCTATAGTTCTGGCTTGTCCATATCTATATACAGCAAAAATATTTGCAAAATCATCTGGCATACTTGAAAGGATATTAATAAGAAGTATAATAGATACTCCATTACCTATTCCTTTTTCTGTAATCCTTTCGCCTATCCACATAACAACTGCTGAACCAGCAGTCATAGTGATTGCACAAAGTAATACATTATACCATGTATAGTTTACCAAAAGACCTTGTCCGCCAAAACCGATAGCCATAGCTGTAGATTCAAGAAGTGCAAGTCCAATGGTTACATATCTTGTATAATTTTGAATTTTTTTACGTCCTTCTTCACCATCTTTTTGCATCTCTTCAAGAGCTGGTATTGCTATAGTCAAAAGCTGCATTATAATTGATGATGTAATGTATGGTGAAACATTAAGTGCAAACACTGACATCTGTGCAAAAGAACCACCTGTCATTGCATTGAAAAAGTTAAATGCATCTCCCAACCCATTTGCTGCTATCCAACTAGTTAAATAATCAGAATTCACACCCGGTATAGGTAACTGCGAACCAAATCTTATCACTATTAACATAAAAAAAGTGAATATTAGCTGCTTTTTAATTTCCTCAACCTTTAATGCATTGCGAAGTGTTTGTAACATGCTAAATCACCTCACAAGTTCCACCAATAGCTTCAATTTTAGCCTTTGCTCCTTCACTGAAAGCATTAGCCTTTACTGTAAGCTTTTTGGTTAATTCTCCGTTTCCAAGGAATTTAACTCCATCCTTTGGATTTTTAATTATACCAGTTTCAAGCAGCGTATCGATTGTTACTACAGCATCATTATCAAATGCTTCAAGTACAGCTACATTGATACCAACAATTTCTTTAGTATTTCTATTTGTAAAACCTCTTTTAGGTATACGTCTGTATAAAGGCATCTGTCCGCCTTCAAAACCAGGTCTTGTAGCTCCTGAACGAGCTTTTTGGCCTTTGTGACCTTTACCTGCAGTTTTACCGTTTCCTGAACCATGTCCGCGGCCTCTTCTGAAGTTATCACTCTGCTTAGAACCTTCAGCAGGTCTTAAGTTTGATAAATCCATCGTTACACCTCCTTACTTTATCTTAAATTTCTTCTACTTTTACTAAGTGTCTGACTCTTTGAATCATACCTCTCACAGCACCATTATCAGGCATTTCAACTGTTTTATGAAGCTTCTTAAGTCCAAGAGCTTCTACAGTTTTAACCTGCTTAGGTATAGCACCGATTGGAGATTTCACTAATGTGATTTTTAATCTATCTGCCATTTTGATTTCCTCCTACTGTATCTATAACTCTTCTACAGATTTTCCACGAAGTCTTGCAACTTCTTCTGGTGTCTTAAGTTCAGATAAACCTTTGATAGTAGCAAGTACTACATTTTGCTTATTGTTTGAACCTAAAGACTTTGTACGAATGTTTTTAATACCTGCAAGCTCAAGTACTGAACGTGCAGGACCGCCTGCGATAACACCAGTACCTTCTGGTGCTTTTTTAAGAAGCACTGCGGCACTTCCAAATTTACCTATTAAGTCATGTGGTATGCTATTGTTTTCATCAACTGGCACTTTTACAAGTTTTTTAGCTGCATCTTCTTTTCCTTTGCGAATCGCTTCTGGAATTTCAGCAGCTTTGCCCATTCCGGCACCAACATGTCCATTGCCGTCTCCAACAACTACTAACGCAGAAAATCTAAAATTACGTCCGCCTTTTACTACCTTAGTAACACGCTTAATTGATACTACTTTTTCTTCTAACTCTAATTGACTAGCATCAATAATTGTATGTTTCATGTTTTTTCCTCCCTACTAGAATTCCAGCCCGGCTTCACGTGCTGCTTCTGCCAATGCTTTTACTTTTCCGTGATATATAAATCCACCTCTATCAAAGACAACTGTTGTTATACCTTTTTCTAATGCCTTTTTAGCAATTACAGTACCTACGCATGCTGCTGCTTCTACATTATTAGTCTTTTCAAGTTCAGCCTTAATCTCTTTTTCAAGTGTAGAGGCTGATACTAAGGTATTACTAACAGTATCATCAATAATTTGAGCGTAGATATGATTATTACTTCTAAACACCGCTAAACGTGGTCTTTGTGCAGTACCTGCAAAACGATTACGTAATCTAGCATGCTTTTTCTTGCGAACTTCGCTTCTTGATTTTTTGTTAACCATTTTTTTACCCTCCTAATTATTTCTTACCAGTCTTACCAACTTTACGTCTAATAACTTCATCAGCATACTTAATACCTTTGCCTTTATAAGGCTCTGGTGGTCTTTTAGTCCTGATTTCAGCAGCGTATTGACCAACTTTTTCTTTGTTTATACCTTTTACAATAATTTTATTTTGTCCTTCAAGGATAGTTTCAAGTCCTTCTGGATCTTCCATTTCTACTGGATGAGAATATCCCAAAGAAAGAACTAACTTATTTCCTTGTTTTTGAACTCTATAACCAACACCGTTGATTTCAAGAACCTTTTCGTATCCTTCTGAAACACCAACTACCATATTAGCTATCAAGGTTCTTGTCAAACCGTGTAAGGATTTCATTTTTTTCAAATCATTAGGTCTGGTAACTATAATTTCAGACCCCTCTTGTTTAATACTCATTTCAGCAGGTAACACTCTTTCAAGTGTTCCTTTTGGACCTTTAGCGGTCACTTTGTTTCCTTCTGCAATGTTCACTTCAACACCTGAAGGTATTGCTATAGGCTGTCTTCCTATACGAGACATTTTACTTCCTCCTTATATTTTCGGAAAGGGTATGTCCCCTTTCTGTTTTCAGAATAGATTTTACCAAATAAATGCCAAAACTTCTCCGCCTACTTGACGTGTTCTTGCTTCTTTATCTGTAATAACTCCAACATTTGTAGAGATTATTGCTGTTCCAAGTCCTCCAAGTACCTTTGGAAGCTCATCCTTGCCTGCGGATACACGAAGACCTGGTTTAGATATTCTCTTAAGACCTGTAATAACCTTTTCATTTTTGTTTTGTCCATATTTAAGTGTAATTCTAATTGTCTTAAATACACCTTCTTCAATAACTTCATAGCCCTTTACATATCCTTCTTTTTGAAGAATATCAGCTATTGCTACTTTTATAGTAGAAGCCGGAACATCTACTGTATCATGTTTAGCAGTATTTGCATTACGAATTCTTGTAAGCATATCTGCAATAGGATCACTCATAGTCATTTTAAATTGCCTCCTTCCTAAATCTTACCAGCTCGCTTTTCTAACGCCTGGTATTTGTCCTTTATACGCTAATTCACGGAAGCAAATTCTGCAGATTCCGTATTTTCTTAAGTAAGCATGAGGACGACCACATATTCTACAACGAGTATATGCTCTTGTAGAAAATTTTGGTTCACGCTGCTGCTTTACTTTCATTGAAGTCTTAGCCATGGAATTTTCCTCCTAACTATTTTTGAAATGGCATGTTAAACAATGTCAAAAGTTCACGAGCTTCTTCATCAGTATTAGCTGTAGTTACAATAATGACGTCCATACCTCTTGTTTTATCAACCTGATCATACACTATTTCTGGAAATATTAATTGATCTTTGATGCCCATTGCATAATTTCCTCTGCCGTCAAATGAGTTTGCACTCACGCCTCTAAAGTCACGTACACGAGGTAAAGCAAGGTTTATCAAACGATCTGCAAATTCATACATTTTATTACCACGAAGTGTTACCTTACATCCAATAGCCATACCCTCTCTAAGCTTAAAGTTCGCAATAGACTTTTTAGCTCTTGTAAGGATTGGCTTTTGTCCTGAAATAATTTCAAGCTCTTTAACTGCTGAATCCAATACTTTAGCGTTATCTTTTGCTTCTCCAACGCCCATGTTTATAACTATTTTATCAAGCTTTGGCACTTCCATAACATTCTTATAACCAAATTTCTTTGTCATTTCTGCAATGACTTCATTATTATAAAAATCTTTTAATCTTGCATTCATTTTGGACCTCCTTCCTCAAAATTAGTCAATTACATCCCCTGTTACTTTTGCTATACGTACTTTCTTATCACCTTTGAAAGCAAAACCGATTCTTGTAGCTTTACCTTTGTGTAAGTACATTACGTTAGAAATATTAATAGGTCCCTCTTTACGAATAATTCCGCCTTGTTGATTATCTGCATTTGGTTTTGTGTGTTTTGTCAACATATTAACACCCTCAACTATAACAGTATTTTTCTTGGCATTTACTAATACCACTTTACCTTCTTTATCTTTGTCTTTACCAGTGATTACCTTAACGGTATCACCTTTTTTAATTTTCATAGTTGCCACAGTGACACCTCCTTACAGTACTTCTGGTGCGAGAGATAGGATTTTCATAAAATGTTTTTCTCTCAATTCTCTTGCTACAGGCCCAAAGATACGAGTTCCCCTAGGGTTTTTGTCATCTTTAATAATAACTGCAGCATTCTCATCAAATTTAATATATGAACCGTCTTTACGACGAGCGCCTTTTACGGTACGAACTACTACTGCCTTAATTACATCACCTTTCTTAACAACTCCGCCAGGTGTTGCGTCTTTAACAGTAGCAACAATAACATCACCGATATTAGCATATCTTCTTGTAGAACCGCCTAAAACACGAATACAAAGAATTTCCTTTGCTCCAGTGTTATCAGCAACTTTAAGTCTACTCTCCTGCTGAATCATGCCTTTAACCTCCTATTAAGTTTCATTATTTAGCTCTGCCAATAATTTCAACAAGTCTCCATCTTTTATCTTTTGAAAGTGGTCTTGTTTCCATTACTTTTACAACATCACCGATTAAACATTCGTTTTTCTCGTCATGAGCTTTTAATTTATAGGTTCTTTTAATAATCTTCTTATACAAAGGATGCTTTACATGATCCTCTACTGCAACAACAATAGTCTTATCCATTTTGTCACTTACAACTTTCCCTGTACGGGTTTTTCTTAAATTTCTATCCACTTTGTGGTTCTCCTTTCAATTAGGTATTCTTACCCAAATGCTGGTCCTAGGATTCACATTAATTGGCTGTTTGTGCCTTTTCTGTAATAATAGTCTGAATTCTAGCAATGTTTTTTCTAACATCTTTAATTCTGCTTGTATTATCTAACTGATTTGTTGCATTTTGGAATCTCAAATTAAAGAGTTCCTTTTTAGCAGCTACTAATTCTTCGTTTAACTCTGTAGCTGATTTTTTCTTTAAATCTTCTACATACTTATTAATTTTCACTGTTATCACCGCCTTCTAAGTCTGCGCGAGAAACTATTTTGCATTTTACTGGTAACTTGTGCACAGCAAGACGAAGAGCTTCTCTTGCTATTTCTTCAGGTACCCCTGAAATTTCAAACATAACGCGTCCTGGTTTTACAACTGCTACCCAATATTCAAGGGAGCCTTTACCAGAACCCATACGAGTTTCTGCTGGTTTTGCTGTTACTGGCTTATCTGGAAAAATCTTTATCCAAACTTTACCACCACGTTTAATATAACGTGTCATTGCGATACGGGCAGCTTCTATCTGATTAGACTTAATCCAACCTGATTCTACAGCGACGATACCAAATTCACCATAAGAAATTTTATTTCCTCTTTGAGCTTTACCAGCCATGGATCCACGGAATTGTTTACGACGCTTAACTCTCTTAGGCATTAACATTATTTATCGCTCCCTTCCTTAACTGCTTTTGCAGGAAGAACCTCACCTTTATAAATCCAAACCTTAACGCCAACTTTACCATAAGTTGTATTCGCTTCAGCGAACCCATAATCAATGTCAGCTCTAAGTGTCTGTAACGGGATAGTTCCTTCAC
>JGI994J12354_10000684_pt1 | contig 33973 bp, 30 predicted proteins | sample IntmicLarv3ML3BL_FD_12354 | JGI IMG/M metagenome (IMG submission 12354) | reverse complement strand
GAAGCAGCTTTCATAGCAGCGTCTGCTGCTTCCATTGCGGCTACAAAGCCAACTGTTTCTATCATTGCTAATGCTTGTTTCATAAATTTTCCTTTTCGTATTAAAGATTAAAAGATTACAAAGCCATTTTTTCGAGCAATTGTGGATGTGGACGCGCAATCACGTTTGCACTCACAAACTCACCTACTGCTTGAGCAGCTTCTTTACCAGCTTCAACAGCTGCCTTGACGCTACCTACATCGCCACGAACGATTACTGTGATATATCCACCACCGATTTGAACTTGTTTTACAAGCTCTACAGCAGCTGCTTTAACCATAGCGTCGCTAGCTTCTACACAACCTGTGAAACCTTTTGTTTCTATCATACCTAATGATTGACTCATTTTATTTACCTTTTCTTTGTTGTTATTTATTTGATTAATTCACATACGGTATTAGGACCTAAATCACAGGCATTACCTTCATCGGTATCCAAGTGTACTTCAAGTCTTAAACCTTTGCCTATACGGCATAAAACATTTTCAAAAACTATCGAGTTTTCACCAAAAATGCGCAACTTCATCATGTCTTTGTCACGCACTCCGTAAAATTGAGCATCTTCAGGACTCATGTGAGCATGACGCGCAGCTCTAATCACTCCATAAGGAAGCTCGTAAAAACCTTTTGTCCCCATCAACATACAACCAGGGGTACCCTTAACATCGCCACTATGACGAAGAGGAATATCAAATCCTAAAGCGCGAGCATCAGTTAAAGCTAGCTCAACTTGACTTTCAGGTCTGGTCGGGCCAAGTATGCGCAAGTTGGAAATAATTCTGCTTCTAGGGCCAATTAATGTCACAGATTCATTGGCTGCAAAGTAGCCTTCTTGATAAAGCCATTTATGAACAGTAAGCTTGTAGCCTGTGCCAAATAAAGCTTCTACAGCTTCTTGAGTAAGATGAACGTGCCTTGCACTCACATTAACAACTAATGGATTCGGCCCGAGAGTTTGATGAGGAACATCAAGATTCATCTCTCTATAAACAGCTTCTCGAATCATGTGTTCGACGACCGATTTTGGAGTATCTTTAGAAAATTGCATAATGATTTTAGACGTCAAAATTTAAAATTAAATGAAATCTGTTTACAACTCTTAAATTTGAAAAATTGAAGATTTTGTTAGACGCATATTTTTCCGAAATCCACAAGAAAGTCAAGTATTTTTTTGTTTTTTCTTTGAATTTCTTTGTTTGCCATGAGAAATCGTTTTTTTATTGATCTGCTTTACTGTGAATCCGAACGCGATTGCTTCGCAGTCGCTAGTTTGCGATTAGCTGAAAGTTTTTCTTTTGCTGGATATTCCTTTCAGCGATTGGCATTAGCCAATGCGTTCGGATTCAAAGTAATGCACGTCAATACAAATGCAAACCTAGTTTGCCAAACCCAGTTTGCAGAAACGGACGAGTAAGAATTTTCACCTACTCGTCCGTGATACTAGTACAATTTCAAAAAAAAAGAGATCGGTAAATAGCAATTTCTTTGTTTATATTCTAAAGAAAAACAGAACTGATAATTCTTTTTTTTAATTTCTTATGTTTGTAAATTTTAAATATCAACGAAACCAATTTGTCACGCCATCTACAAGACCTTCAACAGCTTTTTGTGTTTCAGTTTTATTTGTTGTATTTGATGAATTTGAATTTGACGACGATGAAGAAGATGATGAAGTCGATGAACTTCTAGTCGATGATGCCGACGACGAGGATACACCTACAACTTTTAACATCTCCGCCTTCATTTCCGCATATTCCACTTCATTTTCATCGAATGATTCTTTGTATTGTTTATAGCTAGTTGTCCATATTCCTATTTTACCTGCGGGGATTCTATCAACTTGCTCTTTGTAATTTTTCAACAAAGTATCCATTTTATTGCGGCGCATCATATATGCCTCTTCGGATTTTAGAAACTTCTCTGCGTAAAATTTTTTCTGAGACTGATGTGCTCTATGGTACATATTATAATCTTCTACTTGCCTATTATAGAATTGCATATACTCTCCGAAAAAAGCATTGCCACCAACATCTTTTAACAGCTTCGCAATCTCGGCTTTAGGACCCCATTCTTCGTAATAAGGCACTGCATATTTTACTCCTAAATCTACAGCTTTTTTATAGTTCTCCGCTACAGAAATTACGACATCACCTATACTTTCTGGGTCTAATTGATAATGCTTTTTAAAGAACGCATTAATCTCCTTTTCCATATATCCGCCCGCATCTAGAGCCTTTTCATAATAGAGTGATGCTTCTGCCCACTGATTAGCAGGATAATTGTTTGCGATATCATAATTTGCACGAGCATCCCCTAGCTCTGATGCTTTCTTGAGTTGCTCTGCAAACTTTGAACTCGATTTTTCTTCATTTGGAAGTCTATCGGAAAAGCAATATGCGTAATAATAATTAGCATCTTTATTATTTGAGTCTTTTTCGAGGGTTTTTTCGCAAGCAATCTTCAAAAGAGGCAATTCAGCTTTGTGAAATGATGCGTTTGCGGTGCTATTCCAATTTGCCGAAGTTTCAATCGAAAATTTACCAAGCATTTGCATGGCTTTTTCATATTCGCCTGCTTCTATAAGCCCCTTTGCAATCGTCACTGCATGATCTCTGCCACCATGACCCATAACAATGATTTGTGCATTTTTATAATCATTAGCAAGCAACATCAAATCTAATGTATGCTTCAAAAGATATTCTTTACTTATATCAGCCTGCATTTTTTTACCAAAAAGCTCTATAGCACTTGCGCCGTCACCACTATTTACAAAAAGCTTGATACGCATACATATGCTAAGCATATCATTTTCTTCAACACCAATAGTCAAAAGTTCGTAAGCTTTATCTTTGTTTGCTGAAGTAATTTCATCGCCAGCAAAATAAATTTCGGAAAGCAAAGCCGCTAATTCGTAATACTCAGTTTTCGACGTTTTAGATAGGTCTTTAATTTTAAGTTTTGCATTCTTCTCTACTGTCACTGCCAGACGCAAGAGTTCTGCCTTATTAATCTTCGCTTCTTTGGGAATTTCTTTCATATAATAATCAAAAATAAGGCTTCTAGCAGACGCACAAGGAGGAATCTCATGACTTACATTTTCCAAAACAAAGCGTTTTAAATTTTCGCAATAAGCCTCCCAAGAACGCGCAATCCAATAATTTTCTTTGTCTGGCTTGTTGTCGTTGCGATAGTATTCAATGAGCGCGTCGATTGATTTTTCATGACCAACTTTAGCCGCTTGCTCCCAAAGACGAACAGCTTTTTTGTAATTGATAGGTACTCCTTCACCTTTTATATTTTGCCTAGCTTCAAGAAAGGCAGCCTCTGCCTCCATAGGTGAAAGCGGTTTTTCAGAACATCCGAAAAATGCAAAAGTCAAAGTTAATAAAAGACACTTTATAATTATGTACTTCATATAATATTTTGATTAAATGTAATAATGTGTTCACCCATATATTATGAGCGTTTTTAAATGGGGGAATAAATTAGTAAAACGATTATTATCATTTTACTTCATAATATATGAGTATTGAGAATACTCATGTCAAAGAACCCTTCGCAAATTATTTATGTTCATTTAGATATGAATATGGATAGCATTTAAGTCGATTTCGCTTATTCAATATTTAGAACTTTAAATTCTTATCTTCTTATAGGATAGCATTTGAATTATTTTATTTGACATGAGTATTCTCAATACTATGACAAACGAAATTTTATCTGCACAAACTCTTTTGAAAGATACGAATATTTCTATTCTTGATGCCGCAAGGTTAATCAGAAATGCTCTCGATGTTAAGTCAAACGCAACGACTCTTAGTGATATTCTTTTTTGCTCCAATATAATTGAAGCTGGCAAGCGATGTATTTGTAAATCTGAAATGTCTATTCAAAGTGGATTCTCCATTTATTTGGAAACAAAATCTCACTTAAGATTAGAATCGCGACGAGACTTAAAATATCTTGGAAACAGATTAATGAAATTCAATTCAAAGTTTGCAAAAATCAATTTTTCGGAACTCTATTTGACAGATTGTGAGAAATGGTTGTCGGAAACTTTTTTAACTCCAAGTCAATTCAACAAAGGTCGAATCTTTCTGCATGGATTGTTCGAATTTGCCATGCGTCGCGAGTGGTGCAACAAAAATATTGTAAAACTCATCGCTCGAAAAAAAATTGTTGAAAAAGAAATCAAGCCATTGATTCTTCCGCAAATCAACAAACTTTTGCACACAGCAAAAGAATGTGGAAATCATGATTGTTTGTCGGCAGTAGCATTACTGACTTTAGCAGGAATACGTCCGAGAGAAGTCTCGCGACTCAAATGGCACGACATAGATTTATCTGAAAATACTATAACAGTACGCTCAATATGCAGTAAAACAGGCGGAGTCCGACAAGTTGAAATTTGCCCTTCTTTGAAAAACTTGCTCAAAGAAAAGAACAACTTATCTAATTTATATATTTGTCCGAAAAATTGGCAACGACGCTGGCGTTCTATAAGAAATAATGCTGGATTTAAAGGAGTATGGATACAAGATATTTTGCGTCATACTTACGCAAGCTATCATGCAAAACATTTTCGAGATCTGCCCCGTCTCCAACTAAATATGGGACATCGAGACCAAAGGCTTCTTCACTCTAGATACATCAATATGTCGAACATAAAAAATTCTGATGCGGAAAAATTTTTTAATAAAGAATTATCTTAATTCGAAATGCGTTTATCTGAAATTCACTTCAAAAAAACTGTTCTTTTTCTGGCACAAAAATTGCTTTTTGACATGAAGATTTAAGTTAGTTCTTCATTGACAATTTCGCTATAAAATCTTAACTTTAATCTTTCGACTAACCCTCTTGCTTGCAAGATAAACCCAACCAATTTTTCTGAAAAAATGAATCACGCAGAACGCTTCAAAGCCGTAATAGATTTTAAACCTGTAGACCGCCTTCCATATCTTGAATGGGCGATGTGGTGGGATAAAACTATCGCATCTTGGCATACTCAGGGTTTATCTAGCGAATTGAGCTTTAATAAGGTGACGGATATCATGACTCACTTGGGTCTTGACCCATATATGCAGTTTTGGTTTTCACCTCAAAGCGCAAGTATTGAGGCCGCTCAACATCATGGACTCAATAGTGTGCGCTCAATGGATGATTATCTGAAAATGCGCCCTAATCTTTTCCCTGATTATGCGGAATCTGATATAAATAATATGGCACATTTTGCTAGTATGCAGGATAAGGGAGACTTAGTTGTTTGGAATACTTACGAAGGATTTTATTGGTTTCCTCGAACGCTGATGGATATCGAAGGACTTAGCTATGCATATTATGATGAACCTGAGTTAGTGCATCAAATAAATAAGGATTTGTTGGATTTTAATGTGAAATTGTTGAAACGAGTTCTGACAAAATGCGTGCCAACATTTGTGACGATTGCAGAAGATATGAGCTATAATAATGGCCCATTGATTTCACAAAATATCTTCAATGAATTCATGTTGCCCTATTATAAAGAATTTATTTCTTTGCTTAAGGAAAACGATATAAAATGTATAGTCGATACCGATGGCAATGTGACAAGCATGATACCTTGGCTCTTGGAAGCTGGATGCGATGGAGTTTTACCATTGGAACGTCAAGCAGGAGTCGATGGAAATGTGATTAGAGAAAAACATCCTGAAATTTGCATGATAGGACATTATAATAAACTCATAATGCACCTAGGCGAAGACGCAATCCGTAAAGAATTCGATAGATTAATCCCCTTAATGAAAGCAGGAGGATTCATCCCCAGCGTCGATCACCAAACCCCTCCTAACGTCACTCTCGAAGATTATAAACTCTATTTAACTATCCTCAAAGAATACTGCGGCAAATATCATCAGTAGATATTAAACATTTTAAGAAATCAAAATATAAAAGAAATTAAGATTTTTCTGTAGTGAGAGCTTGAGAAAAGTGGCAGGGAATACAATCGCAGAGGACTCGTTCTTTTATGATAGAAGCGTGGCGGAAGCGCGGATAGAGGCGACGTTGAAGGGCTCCTGTTTCAGTGAATCGATTACGAGTATTGAGAATACGAACTTCAGGTTCGATTGATGTACAACCACGAGTACAAATTGATTCATAGATACTTGGTTCTGCTTTTATATCAGAAGTTGAATCGGCAAAAGAGATTCCGCTGATTGACAAAATTAATATTGTTATGATGAGTTTTATTTTATTCATGAATTTTTCTTTCTGTTTTAGATTTTTATTTTTAAGTTTTATTTTTTATCTCGTGAGATAGTTTATAGCAGATAAACATTCGCTTCATTTTTTTGAGATTTGATTTCGGATTTATTCTCGATTTTTATTTTTGCCTTTTTCGAATTTGTAATATAACGCGGGAAGCAAAACTAGTGTCAAAAATGTCGTAGTGATTATTCCACCTATGACAACTGTGGCGATAGGACGTTGAACTTCGGCTCCTGTGCTTTGTGCAAGAGCCATTGGCAAGAAACCTAAAGATGCCACTAATGCTGTCATTAAGACAGGTCTTAATCTTGTCAATGATCCTTCTACAACAGCTTCCATTAGTGGTGTTCCTTTTTTTACAAGTTGATTGATAAAAGAAATTATCATTAATCCATTCAATGCTGCTACTCCTGACAATGCGATAAATCCCACTGCCGCAGAAATCGAAAATGGCAAGTCGCGAAAATAAAGCGCGAACACGCCGCCTGTGATTGCAAGCGGAATTCCACTATATATTATCAGCACTTGTTTTACGCTTCCAAACGCCATAAACAACAATACAAATATCAATCCTAACGCAAGTGGCACAACCACTGAAAGCCGCGCCCTTGCCTCTTGCAGATTTTTAAATGCGCCACCATATTCAATAAAATATCCTTCAGGCAACGTCACGTTTTTTGCAATCGCATTTTGTGCTTCATCAATAAAACTTTGAACATCTCGACCTCGCAAATTCACCTGCAATGCAATGCGTCGTTGAAAAGATTCTCTATTGATTGTGTTCACATTTTCGTTTGCTTCTACTTGAGCAACTTTTCCTATTGTGACAAATCCGCCATCGTTTGTGCGCACTGTCAAATTTGCAATATTACTCAAATTTCTACGCTCATTTTCTGAAAGTCTCGTGACTATAGGATAGCGTTTATTTCCGTCTATGATCACGCCGCTTTCTTTCCCAGCAAATGCGGTTTCAATCACATTATTTATTTCATTCACATGGATATTATAACGAGACATAGCGCTTCTATCGCTTACGATTTGCAAAATCGGAGCCTTACCTATTGCGTCAAATTCCACATCAGCCGCGCCTGAAATTTTTTCAACAATTTCACGAACTTCATTGCCTATTTTTTCCAAGACATCAAAATCATCTCCAAAAATTTTGATAGCGATGTCAGCACGTGTACCTGATAAAAGCTCGTTAAATCTGAGTTCTATAGGCTGGGAAAAAAGATAACTTTGTGCGGGAAATTTCAAAGACAACTCTTCTAACATTTTCTCAACAAGCCATTCTTTGCTTACAGTTTTGCCACTAATTTTTCTCCATTCATCGACAGATTTAAGCATGATATAACTGTCACTAACATTCACACCCATTGGGTCTGTGGCAACTTCTGAAGTACCAATGCGTGTAAAAATTTCTGTCACTTCAGGAAACTTTTCTAGCAATAACTTTTCAGAAGCTATTTGTAATTCTATCGAAGCTTCCAGACCAATGCTTGTAGTGCGTATCAATTGCGCAGCAAGAGAACCTTCGTCTAGCTGCGGCATGAACTCTGAACCGAGATTTGCAAATATCCACATTGCCAATGCAAAAATTCCTATTGCGAGAGCCGACACTACCCACCAAAATTTTATACTCAAAAGTAAAATTGGTTTATAAATTAATTTTGAAGCTCGAATAAATATATTTTCTTTTTCACTGATTTTTGTGTTTAGAAAAAACGAACACAGCACTGGAACCAATGCTATAGCCACAATCAGTGCTCCGACTAAAGCAAACACAACTGTGAATGCCATCGGGATAAAAGTTTTGCCCTCTGTGCCTGTGAGCGCGAAAATAGGAAAATAAACAATTGTAATAATAGATACTCCAAAAACTGTAGGTGCTCCAACCTGCTTGCTTGCTGAAAGCACAGTTGAAATGCGTTCATCTTTTGTCAAAATTCTTCCAAGTTCATTTTGCTTTAGACTCAATCTACGAACAATATTTTCTGCTATTACAATTGCGCCATCTACAATTAATCCAAAATCTATCGCACCAAGACTCATCAGATTGCCTGATACTCCGAAGCGCATCATTCCTGTGATTGCAAACAACATTGAAAGTGGAATTGCACTTGCAACAATTAATGCAGCTCTCCAATTTCCAAGAAGAAACATTAACACCGCCACAACAAGAATTGCTCCTTCAAAAAGATTTCTTTGCACCGTTTTAATTGTGGCATTTACCAAATCAGTGCGATTATAAAGAGTTTGAAGTTCCATTTCTTCAGGCAATTTATTTTGTAATTCCTGAATTTTTTTATGAACATTATTCGAGACAATTCTGCTATTTTCACCTATGAGCATAAGCACGCTACCAAGCACTGCTTCTTCTCCATTATGCGTTGCTGTGCCTGTGCGCAAGCCTGAAGATATCGCAACTTCAGCGACATCTTTAATACAAAGAGCTTCAGTACGCAGTCCAGAAAATTTTAAAGGAAGATTAGCAACATCATCTATAGTTTGAACTCGACCTATAGTTCTTACAGTCACCATCTCTCCACCTTTTTCAACAGTAGATCCTCCTGCGTTTAAAACATTTTGACTCACTGCATCGGCGACATCACTAATTGTAAGCCCAAGACTACTTAGCTTCACAGAATCAGGCATAATCACTAATTGCCTATCATAACCCCCAGTGGTATTGACCTCCGTCACTCCAGCAACTGTACGCAAAGCAGGTTTTATTATAAAATCTTGAATCAATTTTAGCTCACGCAATTTTTCGATTGAATCAAGTGACGCGTCTGTATTTTTAAATTTCAAAGTGTAATGGTAGATTTCTCCAAGACCAGTTGTAATCGGCGCCATCTCAGGAATAGCGCCCTCTGGCAACTGACTCGAAAGATTTTGCAGACGTTCGCCCACAAGTTGTCGTGATCTATAAATGTCGGTTCCTTCTTTAAAAATCAAACTCACTTGAGATAGTCCAAACTTAGATAAAGAGCGGATTTCCAAAAGATTTTCTATTCCACCCATTTCCATTTCGATAGGATATGAAACTAATTTTTCAATCTCTTCAGGAGCCAATGCCATTACCGAAGTATTTATTTGCACTTGCACATTTGTGATATCTGGAACAGCGTCTATGGGCAATTTTGAAGCCGACCAAACACCTATAATAGTCAAAATCAAAAACGCAATTATTACAAAAAATCTTTGTTTTAAAACAAATTCAAATATTTTGTTTATCATAAAAAACCTCCTTATTAGTGGCTATGTCCGCCACCTTTTGTGAGTTTAAGTTCAATCAACCAAAGCTGAAGAACAGGCATAACAACAATAGTTTCACCCTCATCCAAACCCTCTTTAATTTCGAGAAATCCTGCAGAACCTTCAGAAGTTTTTATTTCTGTGCGACGAAAAGATTCTCCATTTGAAACATAAACATATTCGCCATTTACAGTTTTCAAAACAGCGATTTCAGGAATCACAAGCACTGATTTTTTCAATTGTTCAAGCTCTATATTTGCAAAATCTCCGGACTGTGAATCTTGAATTTTGTCAAATTGATAAATTAAATCCGCAAGACCTGAAATCTCTCCTGCAAACTTGTCTGAATGAATTAGCTTCCCATGTTTAAATGTAAAATTTTTCAGAGATTCAAAACACTCTAGAGGAACTTTCACATTTACTTGTGTTTGCGTGCCGCTTGCAATTACTTGTCCTGCCAAAATAATTTCCACATTCAAATCTTGTCGAATGATTTTTTGAGTTTTGATTTTCAAAGCATCTGCAATTTCTTCCGAAAACTCTAATCCATGTGCCTCGTCAAAACGCACAAGAGAAGATTCGTTTTCATGATTATGCGCTTCGTGTTCATTGTGGTCATTCTCATGATTATGATTTTCATGCTCGTCACACGACACCAAAAATGCGGACAAAATAATTAGAAATAATTTTTTCATTATTTAATTTCTGATTGAGGATTCAAATCTAAACCTGTCAACAACTGCAATTTCATAGCGGCTTCTAGGATATCATTTTTTGTGTCAAGCAATGCTTCAAGTGCGTCTAAATAACTATTTTGCAATTCAACATAAGTTGTGATAGGAATTGACCCCATACGAAAATGCCTATCTGCCAACTCTGCGGCTTCACGAAATTTTTCGACTGCATCATCTGACCATCTGCGTGATTCATCGAGTTTTGTAGAATATGTTTTTGCGGCAATAAATACGTGTCTATTCAACTCACGCAGAGCAAGCATTGCTGCAGTTTGAGCTTGTCGACGTTTAGATAACGCAATGTCGACATTTGCGCTAGTCTTGTCTGTAAGCGGAATTGGAAGCGATACACTCATACCTATTATCGTTTCTCTTTCGCCTACTCTATCCATTGACATATACGGACCAACGGCCACAGATGGATAGCGTTCGTTTCTTGCCAAATAAACTGCGAAACCTTGCTGTTCGAGTTCCACTTGCTTCATTCTATATTCGAAATTGTACGCGCGAGCAGCAGACACTAAACTTTCTAATTCAGGAATATTTTTAAAAGTTAAAGTAGTTGTACTGATCCTTATAGGACTATCAACATTTGCGCCACGCAATAAATTCAACTCGATAAGACTAGCTTGAACGCCAAGCTCAGCCTCAGTTGCACGACGTTGCAAAACAAGCTCATTCGATTCAATCACTCTAGTTTCTAAAAGAGGTGCAACGCCACCGGATTCTCTTACAAGAAAAGATTCTTTCAAAGATTTGAATCTTTCAGCAACTTCTCTTATCGCTTCAGCTTTTGCATTGGCACAATACAATCCAAATGCTAGAACTTTAGCTCGTGCAGACAAAGCATTTTCAAATTGTTCGACTCCGAGTTTTGCAAGCTCAACATCTTTTTGCGCGATAGTTTTTCGCAAATCAATACGCCCTGGCCACTCAAAAACTTGCATGACTGAAACCTGCCAAACGGCTCCATCACTTATTTTCGAGCCTGAAGAATCCCTCAACTTTTTGTATCCCACATCAAAAGAAAGTTCGGGATCGTTCCATTGAGAAGAGTATCGAACTCCTGCTTCTGCACTACTAATTGCCTCTTTATAAAATTGAATTTCAGGATTGTTTGAAACGATTTCCGAAACAACTCCCATTAATGATAAAGTCTGAATTTCAGATTCGGCAACTTCTGCTTTTGTCGAAATCCAAACAGTTAATAGTACTGCAATTGTAAAAACTTTTTTCCAAAATAATATAAATTTATTCATACACATTTAAATTCAAATGATTCCAAATATGCAAAAAATTGCATATTAAACGCCTAACATAAAAAGATGGCGAAAAAATCAAATGAGCAAACGTGCTACTAAGTTATTGTAAAGCTCGCCAAGAACAATATCGGGCGGAGCATTTTTTAAAGAGATTGATTCAAATTTTATTTTTGGAGATAAAAATACTTTTGTGCTTTCAAAAATATTCGATTCAAAAAAAGATGAATTTGTCTTAACAAGATTTTTTGAAAATGTAAAATTCTTGTCTAAGTTAAAAGTAATGTCTATGCATATATCATCGCTATTCGATATAGAAGCATCCTTCGCATAACTAGAACAAGATAAAGATTTATTTGGAATTAAATGTAAATTTCCAACATCATGCAGACACAAAGACAAGTTTGTTGTTGCGATAAAAAATACCACAACAAAAAAGCCTGAAACCCATCTTTTGTAAAACTCCATCATTAAAACTGTCTTGTATGACGCAAAACAACTAACTGTTTAATTTTTTAATGCAAGCAGAAAAAACAAAAAAAGAGATTCTTAAAAACGAATCTCTTTTGGAATGAACTTAAAACAAGTTTTATCTTTTGGATTTTTTTACCATTTAGATCTTTGGCGTTTACTTATTTTGTGTTTCTTGCGATGATAATGAAGCATTCTGCAGTTTTATAATTATCTGCTGTCGTTTTTATAACCCCACGTGGCTGTTTACGATTGAATTCAAAATCACATCCTGAATTCTGATTGAACATTTCAAGCAAATCAAAATTACTTTTAATTAATCTAGTGATTGTTTCATAATCGTAATCTCTCACATGATGCGGATTATTGGAATTATCCCAATCATTAGGAGTAGACAAAATATAGAGTCCTCCAGATTTTAAAACTCGTTTCACTTCTCGTATTTGACCAGCTTCATCATGCACATGCTCTATTGTTTCAAATGAAGTCACTACATCAAAAGTATTATCTTCAAAAGGTAAATTTAATATAGACCCTTCTACAATTTTAACGTTTTCAGATTCATAATGCGCCTTTGCATAATCAACAGCAACTGCATCAAGTTCAACAGCTGTGACATTTTTAGGAAAGCCTTTTTTCATCATCAAATCAGCACCATAACCTAAACCACCTGCAACATCTAAAATCTTTTTATCTTTAATATATTTTGCAGCAAATTCGTATCTGTCTTTATGAAATGCCGCTCTTTCAGGATTGAAAATATCAATACGATTAGCGTCCATTCTCTCGATTATATTATGCTTTAAGAATTCATCCACATACGCTTTGTTAGAGAAATCTTTAGGCAAGAAATCTTCTTTCACAGGAATCTTAGGCAACTCATTAGGCTCAGCTGGATTTGTGGCGATAGCTTTTCGCACCGCTTTTCTCCACGATTTTTTGGGAATACCACAACAAATTATATTTGCTATCAATTTACGCATATGCCGGCTATGTTTTAGAATAAATCTTCGTATTTAACTCTTGGAACACAATCAACAATTCCAGCAGGTGACGCATTCAAAACAGTAGTGCCCTGTTTTTTCATTTCTTCAGCAGAAATTTTGATTCCATTTAGCATTTCGTCTCTTGAATTTATCGAATGATTTTTTTGTCTTTCACGCTCACCCGCAGAACTTTCATAAGCATGACCTGTGATTGCGGTGAAATCTAAATCGACTCCAATAAGAATGACTTCTTTAAACCCGAGATAAAAAGCTATTGCCATTGCAAAAGTTATGACAGTTTCTGCAGTATATAAAGGTTTCAAAATATCGCCTTCAAATTTAAAACCATTATCACCACTTCTTTTATAGTAAAACTTGAGGCTCGATTTCACTTCATTTTCAATGAAAGGAACATTTTGCGATGTGAAATATATTTCAGAAAAATCTGCAGGAAAACCTTTTTCAGACTCCAAGAATCCTACAAAATCACTCATGACATGAAAAGTAGAATTTTTCAATCCCGACTCTCTGAGTTTGAAACCCTTTCCAACAGTCATTGTGCATTCATTTTCAAGTTTCTTCAAATCCAAATTTTTCAAAGACGGAGAAGAACCCAAAAGAAAACATCTTTTCCCCTTATACTTATCTTTCAGTTGCAGAATTTTCTCTTTATTACTTTCAGAATTTGAATAATTCATACGCTCTATAAATTTATTCAATAAAGAAACTTCATTAAATAAATCTTTGTATGCCCTGTCATGCCAACCGATACTTTCCTGAATATAATCTCTAGTTATTCGTTTAATATCCCATAGTTTAATAGGCCTTTTTCTTTTAATTTTAATGCCCAATATTTTAAATATTTTATGCTCCCTTGTCTTTTGATAAGAGAAAACACTTTTACATAAATCTTCTATTATTACGAGTATCTTTATTTTTTTCCACAAACTAGTGAATTCAGTTTTTTTCAACAATCGCATATACCTTCTTTTATATGGATTTTCACATCTAAAATTCCAAGGTTTGCGCGTATTAGTAAAATGAATCAAATATGGAGTCTCCAACGCCTCGCTATGTTGTTTCGGATGATAAGGATAAGGATCATCTCCACATAAAGCATTGTGCATTACATCCCATTTTATATGTAGATATTTCAACTCATCTTTCAAAACAATATTCAAGACGTCTTGATCTTGAAATGTGATTTTTCTATCTGGATTTTTAGCATATTCGAATAGACGAGTTTCAACATTGTGTTCTTTGCAACGCTTGTTATTTATAAGCAATACGCCTGCATTACAATAGTAATAATTTCTTGAAAGATTTAATCGATCTCTATGCCAATCATTTGATGTGTCAGGCACTGCGGCCATACAACAAGTTGATATATCTTGATTCCAAAGCTCTGTAATATCGTCAACTGCTATTATATCACAATCAAGATAAATAACTTTATCCAAATCGCTCAGCAAAGAAGGAATCATGAATCTATAATACGTACTTATTGTAATATAATTGACATAATTTGTAATAGGACAATTTTTGAAATTTTCATTATCCATTTTTATGAATTGAATTTCAAAATCTTTTATGTTTTTGAGCTTTAAAATTTTTTCTTTATATTCTTCTGTAATTCCACCATCTAATATATAAAAAGAAAATTTTCCATTTGGCGAAGTTTCTAATATCGACAAAATCGCTACAGCTACATGAGGCGCATAATTATTGTCGCTCGAAAAACAAATATTTATTTTTGAATCTACATAATCCATATTACTTTATAATTCTGCACTATACATGTGGTTGTCAAGATACATTTTCTGATTTTATAAATATATTAAATGAAGATAAAATCACATCGATATTTGATATTGCATAAGATTGATTTTCATATCACCATTGGCGAAATATGAAACGCAGAGATTTTATTAAGAAGACTGCTTTGGGGATAGGAGCATTTGCAACAGCTCCTTATGTAATCAGTCAGGAAAAAAATAATGATAAGCCTCTTAGGCTTGCTTTTATCGGCGCAGGAAGTCAAGGGCACTACAACTTGATAAAGTTTATTACTGAACTAAAACAAACTCTTGTTGCCGTTGCTGATGTCAATACGCATGTGCGAGGCAACAATGTTCTTCAAGCTTTTCCTGACACTCCTTTCTATAGTGATTATCGTGTCATGCTAAAAGAAATGCATGACAAAATTGATGCGGTAATTATAACTATTCCAGACCACTCTCACTATGCGGCAGCGATGTGCGCCTTGAATTATGGATTATCTATTTATCTTGAAAAGCCAATGTGTCATACAATTTGGCAGATAAGAAATCTTTACGAGACTGCAAAAAAGAAAAATGTTGTCACTCAAATGGGAAATCAGAGTCATTCGTGCGACGGTATACGTCATTGCAAAGCGTGGATTGATGCGGGAATCATTGGCACAGTTCGCGAAGTAGTTCTCTGGACTGACAGACCTCTTGGCACTGGTGTCGCGGATTTCCCAAACAATGTTTCCGCTTATCCACCTGCACAAAGTGTCCCTGAAAATTTGGATTGGGATTTGTGGCAGAATGTTGCAGAACCGCAAGCTTATTTTGGCAATGGAATCGTCAATGAAAAATGGCGTGGTTGGTGGAAATATGGCAGTGGCTCTTTGGGAGACATTGGTTGTCATATGTTAGATATTCCTCTTTTTGCGCTCGATTTAAAATATCCCGAAAAGATTGTTGCAAAGGCTCGTGGAGCCACTCCACTGACTTGTGGAAGTCAAGAAAAGGTCGATTATTATTTCTCGAATTCAAATCAAAATGTTCCTGTGAAAATTACTTGGCATAGCGGATTCAAGTATCCCGATAACAATGGAAATTGGGAAAGTGGTTATGACAAATCTCTATTACCTGCCTTGCCTGAAGAGTTTTTGAAAATTCCACGCACTCATAGAAATTTATCTGACAATGGATCATTTTTTATAGGTGATAAAGGAGTTTTGTATTCACCTTCTATGCACTTGGCTGGCACCCCTGCTCTGATTCCTGGAAAGATTTGGGAAGGAATAAAAAATAATCTTCCGCCTATCAAGGATGCTGTGCGCGAAGGCAATCATTACTTGAATTTCATAGACGCTGTGCGAGGCAACGCAAAAGCAAGTTCAGACTTTGAATATGCTCATGCACTAGCAGAAGTTGTACAACTCGGAAACCTTGCAATCCGCTCTAACAAAGAGATTGTTTGGGATGCAAAAAATCTTGTGTGTGTCGACAATCCCGAAGCAACAAAATTGGTCAACACTCCTATGCGTCAAGAGTTTTTGAATTTCTAAAACATCTTTGATTCTGATTTTTATAATACATTTACATTAATTAAAAAAATAATCTTACTATTATCTTTGTGTGATGTAAAAAAATAAACACTCCGAAGCGAATATCAAAAAATGAAAAAAATATTTTTACTCTTAAGTATGTTTGCCATTGCAAATGTTTTTGCAATCAATCCATTTGTAGGCGAATATGTGGGAACTGTGGAAGCTGATAGAGGATTCTTTCATGGCAATCCTGATTTGTCTTTTCAAATCTATAAGCAAGGAGACACTTACGATATAGTGGCGCATTTTTTCTTGAATCGTAGAGGCCCTGAATTAGCACGCTTCAAAGTCAAAGAGTCAAATGGAAAGCTCTTGTTTGCTGGAAATGGAGGCTATGGAGTTCATTATGATGGAGAAGTTTCTGATGGGAAAATTACAGGTATTCTCACTCAAAAAGTGAATGATAATGAAATTATAAAAAATCAATTTTCAATAGAAAAGTCCGACAGAAAATCTCCAACACTAGGATTGAAGCCATCTAAAGGAGCCGTTGTGCTTTTAGATAATAATGGAGATTCACGTAATAATTGGAATAATTTTAATTGGATTCATAATGAAGATGGTTCATGGACAGTGTCTCGCGCAGAAAATTCAGGACATACAGATATCGTAAGTAAAGAGGCATTTAAAGGAGATTTCAAAATGCATATAGAATTCAAATGTCCTGATCAAACGGATCGACCTTTGAGTCAATCGCGCGGAAATTCTGGAGTTTTTATAGGCCTGTGGGAGATTCAAATTTTGGATTCTTTTGGAGCAGAAGGATTGTGTAATGAATGCGCAGGACTTTATAGATTCATGCCACCGCAAGTCAATGCATGCTTGCCTCCAGAAACGTGGCAAACTTACGATATCGAATATGAAGCCGCAGAATTCAAAGATGAAAAAATGGTTGAATTTCCAAAAATCACTTTGTATCATAACGGGATAAAAGTGATGAATAAAATTGAAATCACAGAAAATCCAAGTAATGGAACCCGTTATCGTAAACTTGTCGTCAATGAAAACGAACCCTTGCATATCAAACTCCAAGACCACGGCGACCCCGTCTCCTACCGCAACCTCTGGCTAAAACTCGATAAAGACGATTAATTTTTGCTCTTATCAAAAGATAAAAAAAAGATGCCTAATTTCCTATAGGAAATTAGGCATCTTTTTATTTTGCGAATGTGAATACTAAACTAAGTATTCCTATTCTTATATTATTGATATTATTTTCTTTTCAACGAATCTAAAGTTTTGCCGTCTTTATTTTTCCATTCTGTCCAACCATTTGCACTTCTTGCTAAAACTATTGAAGCGGCTGTAGAAACAGATGAAAACATTGTATCTTCTGTAAGAACATAGAAACCATTTTTTTCAACCAAAATTTTATTTTCTACTAATTCATTGCGTCTGCATATATTGGTTGTTCCTTTCCAAATATTCTTTCTGCAAATCGCTCCTTTGTGCAATAAGAATCCATCTTCCGTATATTCACCAATTCCAATATTTCCAGAATTTCCTTTACAGTAGAAAAGCTCTTTTTCTTTTTCGCTATCAGATTTTTGAAAGCATTTTAATCCCAATGTTGATAATAAAATTTCAATTACTCCAATATAATGTTCTAGTTCAGAAAGCACTATTTCTGAAAGCTTTGGCTCTTTAGGTGTTTGAGCATTTTCTGATGTGTCAGCAAGTTTCAGCTCCTTGGCTTTATTAATGAAATAGTATTCTAAGTATCTACAGTGTGTTTCATTGAATCCACTATTATCTATCAATTTCACAGCAAACAAAATATTCCAAAAATCTTTTTTGTTTTCATGAGAAGAAACTCTAGAATCAACATTGCCTTTACCTATATAAATTTGAGGTTTTTCAGTTCGTAGAGTATCGACCAAAATATATATCCCTGAAAAAGAAACAATTTTTTTGTTTTCAGTAAAGATAGTTCGAGGCAGTTGAATGACCTCAATTTTATCAGTCGCCAAAGATGCTTTGCGAATACCCTTAGGATCTCCATTAGGCAAATAAATCTGTATTGTTCTTCCAGCCATTTGTTTAATTTTTATTTCTTATATAGTAAATATTCCACCCTTATTTGCAATAAAATAGAATACTATTGCCAAATTTTGTAGTAAATCTTTGAAAATATTGTAATCACCAAGAACATGAGAAAACAACAATAAATAACTTTATAAATTTTCAATTTTATAAAGTTATTTTTATTGATCTTCCTTTTTTATTTCTTGATTAGTTATAAAGTCAAAAGCAATTTCTTCATCATTTTCTATCGCAATTTCCACTGCATTTTTTGCAATATCTAAAAGCTTTTTTGAGTGTTCCCTAGCCTCGAATGACTTAATTATTTTTAGTGCTATTTTATTTTGTACGGAAGCATTGATTGTAGGAATAAAAAACTCTTTTAAATCACTAGGATAAATATAAGGTTGTGCTGTCCCACTTTTTCTTTTTTCAGATTGTAATCGTCCAAAAAAGGAATTTAAAAGTAATCCCAAATATATTGGATTAATTTTTTTTACATCAGGTCTTATTAAAGTTATAAAACTCCCAGGCATTATTTTAATGTCAGATAAATAAGCATGACAGTATCCTATATTTGCCCCTACGGAATAATGAAGTATGTCATGTTTCTTACAAACATATTTAGAGTATCCCTTAGCAAATTCTTCCGAAGTCTTTGGCTCATTTTTTTCATCAACGAAAGAATAATCAATAGTTTTATCTTTAATCCATTTTTGAGAAAAAACAGGGATCGTACCGTTTTCAATGTAAGGAGGTTGTTTTCCATGATTTATGAAAACAGAAAGATCATTTAGTTTATAAATCGGTATTTTTTTTATTTTTATATGATTTATAATCTCATCATATTTAAGCTGGTAAAAATCGGCATCTAGACGAGATGTCTGAATTGTTTCTGAAAAATTACGAACAAAACTCAACGCATGTTTAGGCTTCCAATTCTTCAATCCCAACTCAGTCATTAATACTTCTTCTGCATCATTGTAGGCAATTTTAGATATTATTCTGCTCTCATATGCAAGTTTGTTTAATTCCGCTATTTTCTTTTGAAATTTCGATGTTGGCAGATAGGTTATGAAACTTGATATATTTTCCAATGCCAGCATAGGTTGAGCATTCCCACAACGCAAACGTTCAGATTGAAAATATCCATATTTACAATTTAGAAAAACTGCGAGATAGTCAGGATCCAAATCTTTTTTTGTTCTAATTATAGCCACTGACCGTGGAATATTTGCAGGGAATAGATGGGGTTCAGCCTTTGCAGCAAAACCTGCATAAACGCCAACCGAATAGAATAACACATCATCTTTAAGAACTTTTGCACGTGAGTTTCTATTGTTTTGATTTTCACTTATCGTGTTAAATTCCGTCTCTTCAATATAACAAGATTTTATATTTTCAGCTGTAATATATTTAATGCTAGAATTTGGATCCCAATCAGGCGATCCATGTTCTCCATCGGTTATATTACTTACCAAATTGGATAATATATCATGATTTTTAGATTTTATTTTTTTTATATTATCGAGATAATCCTTGCGAAAAAAATCAGCATCTATTCGCGCGCTTTGAGATGATTCATTTACTTCTTTTAAGTCTATAACTGAAACTTGCATAAGAGATTATTTATTTCCAGAAGCTGAATTTTTCTTTTTTTGCGAACTTGATAAAGGCTTCGGCAATGCCGTCAGGAAGATTCTCATTCGCGTTATGCAAGTCGTGATCTACGATATGGTGTCCAAATTTATCTATTTTCTTTGTGCCATCTTTATTTTTTACGAACACATATTCTCCTGAATTATCTTTACCTGATTTTTCAGACACTGCAAAAAATATTGGATAATCTTCTTTTTTCGGACAAAGTTTATCATCCCACTTCTGCAAAAATAGCACGCTGGTTTTTGTTCCTGTATGCGGTTTAAATGTATTTCCATCCAAACTCACTACTGCAAGAATTCTAGCCTTACTTGCAATATATTCTCTTATTTGTTTGTCTGAAGAATTATTAAATCTGCCTTGAGGCAAAACTATTGCCAAGCGACCTCCTGCCTTTACGAAGTCAAGATTTCTTTCAATAAACAAAATATCTCTGCCTACTTTTGATTTTGCTTTATGTTTAGAATCTATGCCAAGCTCATATCTATTGATGATTTGTCCTTCTTTTATATCACCGGCAAAGGGAGGATTCGCCATAAGAATATTAAAATTGTATTCTTTAAAATCATCTTTATTTTTTTGCAACTTTCTAAACCTATCCCATCCATCGCCGTAAACTTTGCGCCATTCGGGTTGTTCTATTTTGTCTGTCCATTTAGTGTAATCGAGAGTGTTTAAATGCAAAACATTTGTATTTCCATCTCCTGCTATCAAATTAAGAGTACGCGCAACACGCACAGCTTTTTCATCAAAATCGATAGCAAAAACTTTTAACACATTTTCTTTTTCAGAATCATCAATATCTTTGTTTGAAAAAAGTTTACCAGTAAAATAAAATATATTATGAACAGGAAATCCACAACTGCCCGCAGCAGTATCTATCATATATTCGCCCGCCTTGGGATTCAACATTTTCACGCACATATCTATAGCATGACGCGGAGTGAAAAATTGTCCTTTTTCTCCTTTTGACGACTTATTTATCAGATATTCAAAAGCCTCATCAATAATTTGCAAATTTGAATTAAATAATTTTATATCCTGCAAAGAAGATACACACACAGCCAAATGAGAAGGTGACAATTGAATTACATCATTCTCTTTAAAAACACCTTTCCAATGTTCTTGAGCTCGCTCAAAAAGATTTTGGATTTTTTCTTTTAATTCTCTGTCGGTATCTCCCTTATTTCGGAATTCCAAATTTCTAAATTTATTATCTTTTATATCGGAAATCGCATCTTTAAATTTTGCATGATCATTTCTAATATCTTCGTCTAAATCCAAATCTTCAATCTTTCCATCAAATTTAGTTTTATCGACACGACTCAAATATTCATCATACAACTTTGTAAAAACAAGTTTAAACACCTCTTCAAAAACATCGACTCCTGCATTGGCAAGAACTTCATTTTCCATATCTTTAATGAGATCCTTTAAAGTTTTACCTTCATTAGGAATTTTATCTTTTATTACTAAATTTTTCCAAGTAAAGCGCTCCTTGAGTATTTCAGAAAGTTTTTGATTCGCATTTGGAATTTCTGAAATTTCTTCAAAATAGTTTGGGTCTTTACGATTATAACGTGAAATTTGTCTGCCATTTGTCCATACTGCAATAGGCGCGCCTGTTGCGTTTGTATACGACTTAAGCTGCTCTTTCCCATCTTGCATCTTTGGTTTTTTGACTTCTACAATAATATAAGGATCATCACTATTTTTTTGAAAGACAACTATGTCAGCTCGTTTTATCTGACGACCAAAATAAACAGGATATTCTAGCTTTATCTGATTTTTAGGATATTGATATTCAGAAATAAGACGCTGAAGATAAAGTTGTCTTACAATCTCTTCGGGTTTCAGCGCGAAATCTTTTTCACGAATGACACAAGGAATATAATACTTTTTATCTTTGAGCACTATACGTTTCAAAAAACTTTTTATTTCTGAATCGTTGAAAATATTTAAATCATACTGGCTAGATGCCAAAATTTTCACTAAAACGTCATTCGTCATAAAATTTTCAACTATAATTTCACATTAAGTTTCAACAACGGAGAGAGAGGGATTCGAACCCTCGGAAGCTTTTACACTTCACACGATTTCCAATCGTGCACAATCGGCCACTCTGTCATCTCTCCTAATGTTTATGTTTTCTCAAATCTGCATATTCGCTCTTTTCAGTCAATATTATTCAGATTTTTTCGCTTTTTTTCATGATTTTTTTCCTCGCTCGCTTCTCATAAATATATCTTCTTTAAATTATCAAAGAGACGATTTTTTCACAAAATATCAAAGATGTCACTATTTTACCCGATATTGCAGAAATATCCCCCCCCCTAACTTCGATGATTGATAAAAAATGATGCTCATTTAGATTCTCTATTTTTCGAGCTTCTCCTTTTTAAAAGTTTCTCATTTCTCCTTTTTTCACAGCTTTTGTTATTTATTTCTCCCACTTTTTTGCGTTTTTTGAAAACAAAGCTTGACCTCATCCCAAAAATTCAAAATCTTCTATTCTTTATCGCGGGCATAGTTTAGTGGTAAAACCCCTGCCTTCCAAGCAAGTGATGTCAGTTCGATTCTGTCTGCCCGCATTTTTTTCGAACGTTTTAATAAGTCCTTATTTACACATAGTTTCTTCATGCAGATTCATGCTACTGCTCACGCTTCTTCGATAACGAATAGATTTTCTTCATTCGCCGAATTCATGCAGATTCACGCCACTGTTCGCAATTCTTACTCTAAATTTAAGGCAACCAAAATATTCAATGACATGCTGTCTATTTTGAAAAATGTTCAGCCTATACATAGGCTTTAAACTAATACTCAGGCCTGTCAAAATCAGATACACAATCCACAAATGGAAAACTCCAATCAAAACAATACTGAAAGCGAAAATCAATTTCGCAATTCTTCTCGCAATTCCAACGGCAGAAACAAACGCAGAAATTCTAACTCTAATTCAAATCAAAATTCTTCAAACCAACCTTCTTGTGGTGTGGTAGAAAATGTTTCTACTTTCTCAGAAAAAATTAGAGGCGAATTCAAAGACGGTTATTCTCAATCTCAAAACTCTGACATTTCTAATGAAGCGAATTCATCAGAAGAATCTTCTTCAAGAGATTTTTCAAGAAGACCTTCCAGAGATAGAGACTTTTCTAGAGGCTCTTCAAGAGGCGCATCTAGAAATTCTTTCAGAGATTCTTCAGATGATTCCAAAGACACCCCCGTTTCTAGCGAATCTTCCGACTCTACAGATTCTTCTTTCTCGAATGAAAACCGTTCAGAAGGTCCATCTTTTGAAAACGTAAAGCAACGTGACAATCGCATTCTTGAAGTTTCTTTAGAAAACAAAAAATCTTTCCGTCCTCGCGACAAGCAAAACGACTCCACTGTTTCTTACATCAGCGCTTCTATTAGCACAGACAAAGATTTTAAAAAGAAAAAGAGCACTTTTGCTAAAATTAAAGATTTTATTGCTTCTATTTTCGGCAAGAAAAAGAAGAATAAGAAATTTTCTAACGACAGAAAGTTCAATAACGATAGACGTGGAAAATTCAACAAGCGCAGAGACTTTAATAATAAAGGTAATTCAAACTTCAAAAAAGACTCTTCTTTCCAAAACAACGGAAAGCGCAAGTTTGACAATCGTAGAAAAAACAATTTTCACGCAAACAAAAAGCCTCATCAAAAAACTGACGCTCAGTAATTTTTATGGACGCGCTTAGAATACAAGGTGGCGTTTCTTTAAATGGTGAAGTTCAGGTATCGGGCTCTAAAAACGCCTGCTTACCTATCTTTGTTGCGGCCTTAATGACTTCTGAAAAATGCACAATTCGCAATGTGCCTGACTTGTCAGACATTCGCTTTATGGCGGAAATCATTTCGGCTCTTGGCGCAAGAATTGAAAATCTTGGCAATGGCGTTTGGGAGATTGAAGCAAAAGACATCGATACTAAAGCCTCTTACGATTTAGTTCGTAAAATGAGAGCGAGTGTGTGTCTCTTAGGACCTCTCGTCGCAAGAAAAAGAGCCGCCTGTGTTTCTATGCCTGGGGGCTGTGTGATTGGCGCTCGTCCTATAGACTTGCACATCAAGGGTCTAAAAGCACTGAACTGCAATGTCGAGATTTCTGAGGGCTATGTGAATGTTGATGCTTCAAAGCTTCGAGGAGCTCATATTTTCTTGGGAGGAAGATTTGGTAGTACCGTCACAGGTACTGCAAATATCGTCATGGCTGCTGTCTGTGCTCCAGGGGAAACCGTAATTGAGAATGCTGCTTGCGAGCCTGAAATCAAAGATTTATGTAAGATGCTCGAAATGATGGGCGCTCTTATTGAGGGCGCAGGGACTCCGACTATTAAAATCACTGGAGTCCCACGTCTTGGAGGCATCGACTATACTGTTTTACCTGACAGAATTGAAGCAGGGACTTGGATTCTTGCCACTTATGCTACTAAAGGCAAAGTTCTTATTAAAGGAGCAGTCAAAGAGCATTTGAGCTCTCTTTATGATATTTTAAATAGTCTTGGGCTATTTCCTGAGCAAAGAGGCTCGAATGAAGTATTCATAGATGCTTCAAATACTCAGCTTAAGTCAATGGAGTCGACAACGATGCCCTATCCAGGCTTTCCAACAGACCTACAGGCTCAACTTTGCGCAATGATGACTCAAGCTCAAGGAATTTCTGTAATTACTGAACGTGTTTACCCTGAGCGATTTATGCATGTTGCAGAACTTTTGAGAATGGGAGCTAGTATTGCTCGCGAAGGATCAAGTGCTATTATTAGTGGAGGTCAAAAACTTTCAGGAGCTCCTGTAATGGCGTCTGACCTAAGGGCTAGTGCGGCTTTGCTTATTGCGGCTCTTTGTGCGGAGGGCGAAACTACTATTCATAGAATCTATCATCTAGACAGAGGCTATGATTCCATCGACAAAAAACTCAAGGCCTTAGGCGCAAAAGTCGAACGATTCAAAGAATTATAAAAAAAAGAAAAAAAAGCTTGCTTTAATTTCATAAAAGTGAAATCATATCATCTATAAAAGACGAAAAAGAATTTTAATATTCTGTTAAACAATTTATCAAGTAATAAAATGAAATCAGTAAAATACATTATCGCAATGACAATTGCTGGCTTAATATCTACTTGCGCTTTCGCTCAAGAAGAACAAGCTCAATCAGAGGCTCCTGCACAACAAACAGAAGCTCCTGCTCAACAGACAGAGACTGCTGCTGAAAAAGAACGTAAACTCGTTGACTCCGCAACTCAAGTTCAGGACATGGTCTTCTCTCATGCATCAATATATGGTGAAGTTCTCGTCGTCACACGTCTTGTTGACAGACGCGTTAACGTTGCAATCGAATTGCTCGCAAATGGCGTTGAAGGTTCTTCTGAAGACAAAGTTGAAGCTATCGCTGAAGCGGTGACTAAGGCTCTTGCTGACACAGTTTTTGCTCCAAAAACAACTGAAATTATCGAGCTTTTAAGAGCTTCTGCTAAGAGCATGAAGTTTGATGGCTCTACAGGCAATATCAACATTGCTGTTCAGTTGGACATGGATAAAGACCCTCTCCACTTAGGTATATGGGGCTTCTTCTTCGGTGAAGATATGCCAGACGATTCTATTATCGCTCCTGATAAAACTATACCTACAACTAACTAATATTAGTTAACACAACAAATTTAAAAAGAACCCTAGCGATAGGGTTTTTTTTGTATCGGTAAAGAATATTCGATTTTATTAACTTAATGAAAAATTTGCCAAACATTGTAGTAATACGACATCCAAGAGAGAATTTAAAAAAATGCTCTCTGCGCTTTTTGCATGGAAGAGAGAATTTTACTTTCCTAAAAGCTCATGACAAATTTTCTTTCGATGCAAGCGGACACATCTTACTAGAAATCGACGCCCCCGTAATCTCCCCAGCAGACCTAGGAAAACCAATCCTTCTTCTAGATAGCACATGGGCACTTCTTCCAAAAATCAAAGCTAAGCTAACAGGAAATCCAATCCCACGCTCACTTCCTAGCACAATCAAAACCGCCTACCCTAGACAATCTAAAGTCTTTACAGACCCAGATTGTGGTCTCGCCACCCTAGAAGCCCTCTATTGTGCCCTTCTCCTCATGGGCATCAACGACCCATCCCTCCTCGATTACTACCACTTCAAAGACCAATTCCTTAATGGACTCTCCCCCCTTTGAGACCCACGAGAGGACTTTCTATCCGAAGCTACACCAACATGAGGGGCTTTTTCCGTTCACGCCCCTTCGAAACCTCGGCAAACTTACTCAGTTTGCAATAGAGGCAAAGCTCCGCTCTGCACATGCGAAGGGGGCTTTTTTGCCCCTTTTCGAAACCTCCGCGCAAAGACTTACTCAGGCTTTGCAAACTGGATTTGCATCTATAATCCCTCACGGAACATCCTCTTCGAGGACATCACACATTGTGCATAGAATAAACTTATTTTAAAAATAAAAACCTATCCTTAAAGCTCTGTACAAAGCACGTAGTGCGCCTCTTTAAAAATAACAAAAGACATCGATATCCTTCTCGGAGCATTTACTTCGTAAATATCACACAAAAATAAATCTAAATTGAACTTAAATAACTATAATAATTTGACTCTTTTTTATCTCTGAAGTTTTAAAACAAATAACATTTTAGCAGTTGAAAAAATTCAAAAATTAAGAAATAATTTCCACATTCTAAAAAGGAAATTTATGAAAAAATACATATGCAAAGTTTGTGGTTATATCTATGACCCTGAACTAGGTGACCCCGAAAATAACATCCCTCCTAACACCCCTTTCGAAAATCTCCCAGACTCATGGACCTGCCCAACCTGCGGCGCCCCCAAAGAAGATTTCGAAGAAGTTTCAGAATAAAAAAGAATAAATTTATTTTAAAAAGAGCATTTTCATTTAATAAATTATTAAACGAAAATGCTCTTTTTGTATATTTTGATTTCTTGTTTGTAATGTCTCTTTTCGTAGGACTTTGCCCTACAACCCACAAAAGGCTTTGCCTTTTGAATCCAGCAAAGGGCTGGTTTCGCCCTTTGCAATCCCAAAGCAAGTGCGACTTGCAGCGATATAGACCTTCTACATAGACAGATACACGCATTAGCTAAAGCTAATTGCTTTATGCGATTAGACGAAAAGTAAATTTGCATTTAGCGTTGTGTGATGTTTACGAAGTAAACGCTCCGTGAGGGATATAGATGCAAACCCAGTTTGCCGTTTGCATCATATAGCCCTTCTACTAAGAAAACATACGCATTGCTTCGCAATTGCTAAATGCGATGTCTTACAAATCATTTTTTAGTTTTACTCACTTGTCTTTTTATTTATTCGTTTTTTCTTTTGGCAAATCGCATCGAGCAATTGCAAAGCAATGCGTATGTCTTCTTTGCAGTAGGTCAATTTCAGGTGCAGGAAACAATTTCCTGCCGAGTTTGCAAAGGCGAGGAGCCTTTGCTCAGGATTCGAAAGGCAGAATGCCTTCGTGGATTCAAAAGGCAAAGCCTTTTGCGGATGTTGGGCAGAGCCCAACAAGAGATAATGTGAACAAGAAATAAATATATACAAAAAAAGGAAATTCGTTAAATAGATTTATTTAACGAATTTCCTTTTTTTTAAATAATTTTTATTTATTTGCTACATAGCCATACCGCCGTCGACGGAGAGGGTTTGTCCTGTGATGTAGGATGCCTCTTGAGAGGAGAGAAAGACGCAAGCGTTAGCGATTTCTACTGCTTCACCGAATCTTTGGAGGGGGATTACTTTGCGTGCGGCTTCAACAATTTCTGTTTTGAGAACAGCTGTCATGTCAGTCTTGATGAATCCTGGGGCAACGACATTACAAGTGATGTTGCGAGCTGCGAATTCTCTTGCGAGAGACTTTGTAAATCCGATTAAACCTGACTTAGCGGCCGCATAGTTAGCTTGACCTGTATTGCCTAAGATTCCTGAAACTGAAGAAATATTTATAATACGTCCCCATCTATTTTGGAGCATAGCCCGAGTCAAATTGCGAGTAAGATAAAATGCTCCAGACAAATTTGTGTCTATTACACTTTCCCATTCTTCGTCTGACATACGCATCATAAGATTGTCGCGAGTGATACCTGCATTGTTGATAAGGATATCAACTTTGCCGAATTCTTTAAGAATTTCATCACAATTAGTTTTGCAATCTTGAGCGCTTGAAACATCGAAAGCGACAGCCTTAGCGAAGAGCCCCATGCCTGAAATTTCCTGAGCTGTTTTCGAGCAAGAGTCAAAATTACGGCTGACACAAATTACTTTGCAGCCTTCTTTTGCTAGTGCAATTGCGATTTCTCTACCTATTCCACGACCTGCGCCGCTTACGAGTGCGATATTATTATTGAATGTAAGTTTCATTATTTTCTTCTGTTATAAAAGTCGAATATTACGGATTGTCTGATATGAACAATGCTTTTCCCTAAAAAATTTTCGTCTGCAAAAAACTCGTCTAACTTCATGATTTTAGAAGGAAGGAGATTGCGTTGCTTAAGCTCTTCTTCGAGCTCTCCACCTTTGAAGTAGACGATGCCATTTTCAATAGAACCATTCTTTCCACGAGCAATAGCTTTGTGAGTAAAGCCGATGAACTCAGGCAAGGAGCAGACAGAACGTCCTGTAATGTAATCAAAAGTTTCTTTTTGCTCTTCAATGCGAGCCTGCTTTGCGACTACGTTTTCAAGCTTTAAAGCTTCTGCCATTCTTTTTACAGACGCAATTTTTTTGCCTACACCGTCTAGCAAAGTGAATTGAACATTTTCCCAAAGTATAGCCATAACGAGCCCTGGGAGCCCGCCGCCAGTGCCGACATCTGCAATTTTTGCGGAATTTTCAGGAGTAAAAAAAGCTCCTATACTTGCGCAAAAAGCCACATGCCTATACTCCAAAAAATCCATATCTTTGCGAGAAATGATATTTATTTTTGAATTTTCTTCACGTAGCAAAGACGCATACTCTTGAAGCTTATTTTTCTTTGCCTCAGATAAAAAAGTCAATTTTTCAAAAGGATTATTTTGCATAATTGAAAATTTCTTCAGTAGTAAAGAAAAGAGAAATTTCTTTTTCCGCGCTTTCAGGAGAGTCCGAAGCATGAACAACATTGACAGTTGTAGATGTTCCATAATCGCCACGAATAGTGCCCTTCTCTGCTTTGGTAGAGTCGGTAGAACCCAACATCGCGCGCGCAACCTTGATGCAATCTTCACCTTGCAATACGCAAACAATCACAGGACCACTTTGCATGAATTCTTTTAAGCCTGGATAGTAAATGCTAGTTAACATATGCGCATAATGTTTTTCTAAAATTGCATCTGTTAAAAAAATCATTTTTGCGCCGACTATACTTAAAGATTTTTTTTGAAATCTATCTAGTACTTCGCCTACGATATTTTTTTTCACACAGTCGGGCTTTAAAATTATCAAAGTTTTCTGAATCATATTTTTTTTAGACTAGCTAGTTCGGAAAGTTTTTAAAGCTTTTTTATAGAAAAAAGATTGCAACTAAAAAGACACTATTCAATCATATGCACAGTGAAAGCCTTAGAGAATATTATCTTTGTAGCAAACGACAGTAAGCCGATGTCTATACCTTTGGCTAACAGATTGCTTGGAGTTTCAAAATCGAAAATCAAAACTAGCAAATTGGTTCTCATCTCTGAAATGAAAGATAGTGATTTTGATAATTGCGACGCATGCTGTGTCTTAGGTGGCGACGGAACTATACTCTCTTGTGTGACGAGTGTTGTGAATCGCAACATACCTATATTCGGTGTTAATCTTGGTAAACTTGGCTTTCTTGCCACATTTCAAGATAGTATTACTGACGAAGATTTTTTAGATTTGATTGGAGGAAACTATCGCATAAGCGAACGCTTTTTAATCGCCGCAAAATTCAAAGACAAAGAAATCATTGCGTTAAATGACGTCATAATAAAACAAAAGCACACTTGCGACATGCTACTATCACGTGTCTATGCAGACGACGAATTTCTTGCAGACTATTCTTCCGACGGATTGATAGTAAGTAGCCCAACAGGTTCGACTGCGTATAACTTGTCAGCGGGTGGACCTCTCTTGCGTCCTAAATCAAAAGCGTTAATTCTCACACCTATCTGCCCGCATACGCTTTCAAATCGCAGCATAATTTTTGATGACTCTAGCATTCTTGAAATCGAAGCTCTGACTGACGGAAATATCATTGTTGTCGATGGCAAAGACTATGCGATGATGCAAAAAGGCGAGCGTATAAGAATCACGATGTCAGACAAAACACTTGGATTTGTCCGCAATAAAGATCATACTTATTTCAAACTTCTAAGAAACAAGTTAGGCTGGGCAAAAAATCCTAGCGCGTAATTTATGGAACAAAAAGATTCTCTAATCAAAAGAATAGTCCACTTCCTGACCACAGGTATTTGGTCTGTCAGTTTGTCGGAAATGCCTGCGTGGAGCAAGCGTGGCGTGGCTCTATTGCGAGTCATCAACACTTCTTACGATGGAGTGATGAAAAATAGAATTCCAAGTCAAGCAGCGTCGCTATCTTACACGACTCTCTTGGCTTTGGGTCCGATGATTGCTCTAGTGATTTTGATTTCCAGCATATTTTTGCGAGAACAAGGCGATGCATTTATATGCGAAAAAATCATGAACGCTATAGAGTTCACGATGCCTGCGATAAACGAAATAGAATACTCTGCTACTGCCGTGGAAACTGGCGCCAGCATCAATCCGCAGATTTTAGAATTTGTTGAAAAAATTTCTAAAGGCAGTGGCTCGCTCGGAACTTTTGGCAGCATTGCTATAGTTGTCACATGTCTACTTTTGTGTGTGACATTGGAAAACGCAATCAACAGCGTATGGAGCATCACAGAAGGTCGCTCTTGGAAGATGCGCATTGTTTATTACTGGACTTTTATTTGCTTTGGTTCTGTTGCGGGAATTTTTGGAATTACATTTTTAGCGAGTTCGCAACTATCATCTTTCTTTGTAATGGTGCCCTACTTCGAACATTTTGCTTCTTGGGGAACTTATGTGTTAGGGCTTTCTGCGTTGATTCTTTTGTTCACTTGCATGTTCAAATTTTTACCGAACACTTATGTGAGATTTAATGCCGCTCTATGGGGTGGGATTCTTGCGGTGGGAGCGTTGATTTTAAATAATAAGTTATCTTTTTTATACATTAGCATCATCGTTAAAAATCAAAATTTCTATGGATACTTGGCGATAATTCCTATCGCGTTATTTAGTTTGTATATCTTTTGGCTCTTCGTGTTGACAGGCGCGCAACTCTCTTATGCTGTTCACAACATCGACTTTTTATCGAGCAAATATATTTGGGAAAAGCTTACGAATCGCTCAAAAAACATAATCTGCTTTGCGATGTTTGCAAAGATTGCAAAATCTTTCTACGAAAAAACTCCTCCTTTGAATGTGGAAGTTTTAGCTCAAAAACTTAATCTTCCAAAAGCTGTAATCAAGTACTGCATATTGACTATGATAGAAAAAGGTCTTGTCAGTTCTGCGGAAGACACCAAAAAAGACAGCGAACAAAAAGTTTACATACCTGCAATTTCTCCTGATTCCATCACGCTTTATGAGTTCTTCAAGACTCTAGAATCAAGTGGTGATGACGACTATATTGAACGCACTTTAATTCAAGAAGAAAAATCTATCTCGAGCGTATTAGACGCTTATGCGGAATTTTCTAAAACTCAAAATGCTTCAAAAACTCTTAAGGATTTAATCTAATGGAAGTTTTCGACCTGAGAAACGAATACACCAAAGGCGGATTGTCTCGTGAAGACTTGGACAACAATCCTTTTTTGCAATTTGAAAAATGGTTTAATCAAGCACAGGAATGCAAAGTTCTCGAGCCAAATGCAATGAGTGTTGCCACTGTTGATAAAAACAACTGCCCTAGCATTCGCACCGTTTTGCTTAAGTCGTGGGATGAGCGTGGTTTCGTTTTCTACACAAACTACGAGAGCTCAAAAGCTAAAGACATTGAAGCAAATCCTAATGTATCCCTCAACTTCTTTTGGCCTGAGCTTGAACGTCAAATCAAAATCTGTGGCACTGCTAGTAAAGTAAGTCTAGCAGAATCTCTGCGATATTTCATTACTCGTCCTTTCTCTAGCAAGCTCGGAGCTTGGGTTTCTAACCAAAGCAAAATCATTACCTCCCGAACTCTCCTCGAAATGAAGTTCGAAGAAATGAAACGTAAATTTCAAAACGGTGAAGTTCCCCTCCCAGACAACTGGGGCGGTTTCCGTATCACCCCTTCCATTATCGAATTCTGGCAAGGACGCCCCTCCCGACTCCATGATAGATTTCAATACACCCGCACTGAATCATCTTGGCAAATCAACCGATTAGAACCATAAAATAAATAATATTTATTTAAAAAAAGGAAATTCGTTAAATAAATTTATTTAACGAATTTCCTTTTTTTGTAATCATTCTTCATCTTTTTCCATTTTTTTGTAGGGTTTTACCATACATCCCACAAAAGGCTTTGCCTTTTGAATCCACGAAAGGGCGTCTGCCCTTTCGAAACCCGATCGGGGCTGGTTTCGCCCCGAACCCCAAAGCAAGTGCGACTTGCAGCGATAATTCATCATTGTCTGCAAAGAAGACACACGCATTGCCTTTGGCAATTGCTGAATGCGATTAGCCGAATCAAACTGCCATTCTTTAATTGGCATCAAAGCACGAAGTGCGCCTCTTTAGAAATAGCAAAAAACGCTCCGAATGGGTAATAGATGCAAACCCAGTTTGCCAAACCCAGTTTGCAAATAAAAAAATTGTGTTTTTAATTAAAAGGTATTGAGTGTGGGAAATGGGAAGATTTTCTTTATTACTATATATACTTTTTTTAATAGTGATTACTGTAATGTTTAGTTTTATGAATCATTATATTATCAACCTGTGGGCTCACTCTGGATTGAGTAATTTATTTTCTGTCTTTGGACTGATTTTATGCTGCATGGCAAGCATATTATATGTGCCTATATTCATGCAGAAATTCCTTCTAAAAATACTTCTTCTTGCGCTAATAATCGGAATTTACATTGCGCTTTTCCCCTACAGACATCACTACGACCCAACAGGACTTGCTCGAGTTTTTATTTTTCCGAATGCGATATATAATGATATATTAGGAATTTTCTCCCGAAATGACTCCACTGATTTGCGAGATATTTTCTACACTACTTTCGGTGCTCTCTATATCATATTTCCATATTTCTTCTACAAACTCTATATCCAACCCAAAAAGAAAAAATAAATTTATTTTAAAAAGAGAATTTTCATTTAATAATTTATTAAACGAAAATGCTCTTTTTGTATATTTTGTTGGGCTCTGCCCAACACCCGCAAAAGGCCTTCTGTCCTTTTGAAACCTGATTGGGGCTGGTTTCGCCCCAAACCCCAAAGCAAACGTTGCGTTTGCATCATATAACCCTTCTACAAAGATAGACACACGCATTGCTACGCAATTGCTAAATGCGATGTCTTACAAATCATTTTTTAGTTTTACTCGCTTAACACTCATTTGTTCACATTTTTATTTCGGCTAATCGAGTTCAGCAATTGCGAAGCAATGCGGATTGTCTGTCTTTGCAGAAGGTCAATTTCAGGTGCAGGAACGCACTTCCTGCCGAGTTTGCAAAGGCGAGGAGCCTTTGCTGGGTTGTAGGGCAAAGCCCTACGAAAAGAGACATTACGAATAAGAAATAAATATATACAAAAAAAGGAAATTCGTTAAATAAATCTATTTAACGAATTTCCTTTTTTTAAAAATAAATATTTTTATTTTTTTATTTATTATTTACGTCTGCGGTATACTGCGAGAGCGAGGGCGAGGAGGCCAAAGATTGCTGCATATGTGCTTGGTT
>JGI994J12354_10000683_pt1 | contig 33982 bp, 28 predicted proteins | sample IntmicLarv3ML3BL_FD_12354 | JGI IMG/M metagenome (IMG submission 12354) | reverse complement strand
CCCATACAACCAGCTTGCGCTCTCCGGTGTGGGCCCCATCAAAGATGTAAAGATCTTCGATACCACTCTGAGGGACGGTGAGCAGGCCCCGGGAATCGCATTGAGTTCCGAGGATAAGATAAGAATAGCTCTGGCCCTCGATGATCTCGGAGTGGATATTATCGAAGCCGGTTTTGCCGCATCCGGCGATGCAGAAAAGAAAATTATAACGGAACTGGTGAAAAAGAATTTGGACGCCAGGGTCTGCAGTCTGGCACGTACCGTGCGTTCTGATATAGACGAAGTCATAGACACCGGTGCAGACTACGTTCACACATTTATCGCAACTTCCGAACTGCATATGCAGTACAAACTGAAAATGACGCCTGAAGAGGTCGAGGCCAAAGCAGTGGACACAGTGGAATATGCGAAGGCCCACGGATTGGAAGTTCAGTTCTCATGCGAAGACGCAACAAGATCTGAAATGGCTTTCCTGAAAGACATCCTGAAGGCCGTGGAAAGTGCGGGAGCATCGTCCGTCAATATTCCTGATACCGTCGGAGTGATAATACCTCAGGCGATGGAATACATAATCGGCGAACTGCGTAAGACCCTGAAAGTTCCCATATCGGTCCATTGTCACAACGACATGGGGTTGGCAGTTGCCAACACTATCGCTGCTGTGGGTGCGGGAGCCAGAATATGTCATGTTTGTATGAACGGCATAGGTGAGAGAACAGGTAATGCCGCCCTGGAAGAGGTTGCGATGAACCTGTTCGCCAACTATGGTGTGCAGACGGTCGATATGAGCAAATTGGGTATGACATCAAAGATCGTCGAAAGAATAACGGGATTCGCTATGGCAGGCAACAAACCCATCATCGGGAAGAATGCCTTTGCTCACGAATCGGGCATTCACGTTCATGGTGTAATGAACAACACATCGACGTACGAACCTTTCCTGCCTGAGCTGGTAGGTGTGGATCGTCAGATCGTTCTGGGAAAACATTCCGGAACACACTCAATAAAAGGCAGACTGGAAGAACTGAACATCGATTTCCCCGAAGAACACATGCAAGAGCTGCTGGCATTGGTAAAGAAAATAGCCATCGGAGGAAAGATCATAGACAACGCCGAACTGCTGGCTATAGTAGACAACATCCTGTGGAAAAAAGGAACCTTGAAGAAAACAGTCACACTGGACGAACTGACGGTCCTTACTGGAAAGAACACCACATCCACCGCAGTTGTGACTGTGACTGTTGGAGAAGACGAGAAAAGGACCGGGGCCGAGATCGGTGTTGGTCCGGTCGATGCCGCGATCAATGCCATAAGGAAAGCGATCAACGACAAGATCACCATGGAAGAATACAAACTGAGCGCAATAACCGGAAAAAGCGATTCCATCTGCGAAGTCACGGTCATGGTAAAGAACGTACAGAACGATGGAAATCTGTCCGTCGGGAAAGCGGTTGGTTTAGATATAGTGGAGACTTCAGTGGATGCCATGATGGCAGCGATCAACAGGGATTTCGCCAGACAGAGGGATGAATAATGGGAAAAACAATCGCAGAAAAGATATTTTCTGAGAAATCAAAAACAGACGCAGTTGCGGGTCAGATAGTGATCGCAGATGTTGATTACGTTATGGTCAACGACGTGACCGGCCCTATTGCGTTCAGAGAATACGACAAAATGGGAACCGAGAAAATGTTCAAAGACAGAATGGTCCTCATTCCCGACCATTACGTTCCCAACAAGGATATCGCATCCGCGGAACAGGCAAAGGAAATGCGAACATTCGTGGAGAAACACGGAATATCGAACTACTTCGAAGTAGGAAAAGGCGGCGTATGCCACCAATTGATGATAGAAGAAGGGTTCGCTGCTCCCGGAAGACTCATAATCGGGGCCGACTCCCACACCTGCACATACGGAGGCATCAATGCCTTCTCCACAGGGATCGGATCCACCGAAGCAGCCATGGCGTTCGCCACTGGTCGCCTCTGGTTCAAGGTCCCGGAGACAATTAAAGTCGAACTGACGGGAAAATTCAACAAATACGTTGGCGGAAAGGATCTGATCATCAAGATAATCACCGACATAGGTGTCGACGGTGCGAACTACAAAGCCTTCGAATTCCACGGTGACGGTGTTGGCAACATGGGTGTTTCCGACAGATTGGCAGTATCGAATATGGCCATCGAAGCAGGCGGAAAAGCGGGAATATTCCCTTGCGACCGTCTCACTGAGGAATACATCAAAGATACAGTCAAAGGAAGTTACACTCCTGTTGAAGCGGATGCCGATGCGAAATACTGCAGAGTGCTGAAATACGACCTGTCGAAAATAGAATCGATGGTTGCGTTCCCCCATCTGCCCAGCAACGGCCGCCCTGTCAAAGAATCCGATGTGAGGATAGATCAGGCCTACCTGGGCTCGTGCACGAACGGACGTATCGAAGATATGAGGGTCGCCGCAAAGATCATCAAAGGGAAAAAGGTCAATCCCAAGGTCAGATTCCTGGTTGTTCCCGCCTCGCAGAGGGTATACCGCCAAATGCTGAACGAAGGACTGATGGAGATATTCCTGGATGCGGGCGCATTCATATCCGGGCCCACATGCGGCGCATGCCTGGGCGGATACATGGGCATACTTGCAGCGGGAGAGAGATCCGTTTCCTCTACCAATAGGAACTTCATAGGCAGAATGGGCGATAAGGATTCCGAAGTATATCTGGCGGGACCTGAGGTTGTTGCAGCGTCCGCTATCGCGGGAAAGATCATTACTCCCGAACAACTGGAGGGATACTGATGGCAAAGATACAGGGAAAGGTTTGGACCTTCGGCGATAATGTCGATACAGATCAGATCATCCCCGCGGAACGTCTGGTATCATCCAACCTGAATTGTCTGAATGATTTCATATTCGAGAAAGTGAGACCCGGCATTGCACAACAGATCAAAAAAGGAGATATACTGGTCGCAGGAAAGAATTTCGGATGTGGCTCATCGAGAGAACATGCCCCCTTGTCACTGATACAAGCCGGATTCTCCTGTGTCATAGCGGAATCCTTTGCACGAATATTCTATCGTAATTCGATGAACATCGGATTGTTGTTGGTGGAATGCAAGACCGACATCAAAGAAGGCAGCAACATCGAAGTGTGTACAGGCTGCGGGAAGATCAGGGATCTGAGTTCGGGAAAAGAATTCATTTTCCCTCAGTATCCTCCATTCATCACGGAACTGGTAGAATGCGGCGGATTAGTTAACATGGTCAAAGAGGGTAAATTATGAAACACCTTGCAATAATTCCAGGCGACGGCATCGGTAAGGAAGTGATAGACGCAGGTATGGAAGTATTGGATGCAATATGCGAGATATCCTCATTCGATTATGACGGGGAATTGTTCGATATCGGATCCGAAAGATACCTCACCACAGGGGAACTTCTTACCGAGGAGGACATTTCTGAGCTCAAAAAGAAGGATGCCATCTACTTCGGTGCCATAGGTGACCCGCGCGTCAAACCGGGTATACTGGAACAAGGCATTCTCCTCAAGATGCGCGCGGTGTTCGACCAATACATCAATCTTAGGCCGGTGACATCCTGGTTCCCTCTTGTTCCCCTGAAACGAGAGGTTCCCTTCGATATCCATTTCCTCAGAGAGAACACCGAGGACTTCTACATGGGAGCAGGCGGTACATTCAACGCCGGTAAAAATGAATCGAAAGTATCCATCAAAAGGGAAATGTATGATCTCGAGATCGATCTGAAGGGCGTATCAAGCAACAATGACGATTTCGCTTTCGAGATCGGTCTTCTTTCAAGGAAGGGAGTGGAAAGATTCGCAGACTACTCATTCAGATATGCGCAGGCAAGGAACGAAAATAAAGTGACACTTGTTGACAAAGCAAATGTCTGCACTCACGTCTACGGTATGCAGAGGACCATCTTCCAAGAAAAAGCGAAAGAATACGGAATGGGGCTGGATTTCATGTTCGTCGATGCTATGGCAATGGCGATGATAGTCCGTCCTGAAACCTTTGGAACCGTTGCGGTCCCCAATCTCTTCGGCGATATACTCACGGATCTCGGTGCGCAGCTACAAGGCGGTCTCGGTATGGGAGGAAGCGGCAACATCAATCCAAAAGGAGTGAGTATGTTCGAACCGATACACGGCTCCGCACCCGACATAGCCGGACAGAAGAAGGCGAATCCCATCGCAGCTATCCTTGCGGCACAGATGTTGCTTGAGAATCAAGGCTATCCCGAAGAAGGAAAGATGCTCCAGAGAGCCGTGAGACATTGTTTGGACAACGGTCTTACCACTCCTGATCTCGGAGGGAAGCTCAATACAGCGGAAGCGGGAAAAGCCGTATGCAAGTTTGTCTTGAATCAAAAGAAGTGATCCTTTGATCACATTGGATCTTCGTCTGGAATATTGTGATGAGAAGACCGCCAAAGCGGTCTTTGATGCAATATCTCCTGACAACGAAGGTTATATCGATACCAAACTCGACAAAAACACCATTACCCTTCATGTTTCGTCGGAAACTGCAGGCAGTCTGAAGAACACCGCCGATGATCTTTTGGCATGCATAAAGATCGCGGAAGATTCTTCAGGCCTCATCTCCGGACCCGCTTCTGACCTTGATTGCGACTCCCTTTTTGAATGATCTCGATTCACCGGCGGTAAGGATTATCCTTCCTGTCGCAATCAGTTTGTCATTGGAGTCTGTGATGATCACTTCATCCATAGGCACAAGGGAATCATCGCAACTCAACACGAATTGAGAGAATACATTCCTTCCTTCGGACACGAACGGCACAGCATCGTCCATCACTACCGCCCTCATGTACGGTGCGGGAACAGCGGATATGATACGCTGCGCACCTTCCATCCTAAGCGTATAGAAACTGTCTCCCGCTCTCAGCGAAAGAACATGCTCTCCGTCGGAAATCACATTCCTTATCTTTCCGGTCTTTCGACTTACCACAAGTTCGATGTTGCCGCGGAACAACACATCGGTTGCTTCCGTTCCGAATTGGTACCGAGATATTGCCTTTGCCCTTATCAGATCGTGATCGTATTCCTGATCTCCGTCTTCCCCCACCTCAGATTGATCCGCTACCTCTTTGAAGAAATCCGCCAAGAATCTCTTTGCAAGAGATTCTGCTTCGGTCACTGTATCACAATCCTCTTTCAAAGGAAATACCGATTGTGCCAGCGGATATATTTCGTCTAATTCCGCGGGAACCGGACCGAAAGGTGATATCACTACCGGAGTGTATCCCGATCTTCTGACCCTATCGAAATCCGCAGCATAGGCTCTGCTGTATGGCTTGGAACCTTCGTCATGAAATACCGCAGCCTTATCGGTGGATGGAACATATCTCTCCATTATTCTCGACGAATATCTTTTGAATACGGGTCTTCCCCTTGTTTCCGTACCTGTGTAGAACAATGCTCCGTCCCTACTTATGGGATCGTATCTTTCCATGAATTCCTGATGTTCTTTCAGTTTTCTCAAAGCGTCCAAAAGAGCCGGATGCGATCTGCACCTGATCTCCGCGAGTTCCCAAAGACGTCCTTCGCGTATGTATCTCTTTACGCGTGCCAATTCCTCCGTTATCTGGTAGAGATTGTGTTTCGCTATGGTCTTTGTCCTTTCGCTGTCCTTCATCTTCCTGAGAGATTCCAGTGTTTGGCCTCTGCAAGCGGGACAGTTGCAATCTAGGGATTGCATGTCCTGCAGACGGAATGTTCCGTCTATGAACATCATTCTGTTGTCTCTTGCGAATTTTGCATATGAAGCGGAATCGAAAAGATCGCATCCGGTCAACACTGCCAATGCCAATAGCATCGGGTGTCCCGCACCGAAAAGATGGACAGGTCTGCTGGGATCCATTCCCTTTTTAGAGGATATTATAACGTCTATCAATTCGGAATAACGGTATTGCTCCATGAGGGGTACGACCCCGCCTATCGGATGTACATCGATATCCATGGCCGCCATCTTCCTGGCACAGTCTTCTCTCAGGTCGTTGTAGATCGAACCTTGGATGACGCCGTTGATCATCATATCCCCTTTTATCTCGCAGGCTTTCTGTGTCCTCTCCAATGTCACCACGATGGATTCTGCGGTCTTTTCCTTTGACCAGTATGGTTCGGTGAAGATATCCAAAACGGTACCGATGTCCGTTCCGATACTTTTTTGAAACTCGACCATCTCTTCGTTGGTGACCTCGACCTCTCCGTACATATGACTTTGGAATGTTCCAGAATCGGTCATTATCACACCGGGGAAATCAAGCATTTCATGCAATCCCACACTTTGTGCCTTTTCTTTGAGGTCCGGTGTGTTCTTAATGATATATGAATTTGTGATCAGTGCTTCGAACCCGAATTCTTCGTAAAGTTCTCTAGGTGTAACCGTGCATATCTTGGGATTGACCACTGGAAGTAAAGCGGGGGTCTCTATCGTGCCTGAACGCGTCTGGAACTTGCCTATCCGCGCCAAACCGTCCCTTTTTGTGACCTCGAACATCGGAAGAGGATTATGGTCACTGACTTAAAGGATTCTGTTGTTTGTGACATCGGCAAAAACCTTGGATATCGCATTCTTCACCAGAACGTCCGGTATATCCTCGATTATCTCTCTGTTCCAATCGAGTGCTGGACGATCGAATCTTATTCTGCTTGTGCTTCCCAGATCACAACTGTCCTCCATCTCCAACATTCTTATCTCCAAGCCTTCCAGGATCTCTGATATCTCTTTTCCGTTGATCAGCAGCATGTTGCGGCCCTGAACCTCTTTGTCGATGAATTTTGATGATATATCCGACATCTGCATTTCGCAAACCAGATCGTTGAGATATTCCGACATCGCTTTTATCGAGGATCTTCTTATCTCTGCTGAATTCTTCGGTTCCTCCTGGTGTCTGTATTCAATATCGATCATTGCCATGACCCTAAGATACATCAGCGACGTAAAAGAATATTGTACTGACAACTTTATCATCAATCAATACATTGGGTGAATTATGTTGCGATTCCGTGACAACGCTGATGACGATTTCAAAATGGTGATACTGGTAAGGAACGATCTCAAGATGACGAAAGGTAAGATCGCCGCACAAGTGGGACATGCCAGCGTGAATTGTGCATTAAGCAGCAAGAAGAACGATTCGAAGAACTTCGACAAATGGACATCCACTGGACAGGCTAAAGTTGTTTTGAGAGTCGATTCGGAAGAAGAACTCTTTCAATTCAAAGCCATAGCCGATGCGCAAAAAATAACCAACTCGATCATCATGGATGCTGGTAGGACACAGATCGCTCCCGGTTCCGTGACATGTTTGGGGTTGGGGCCGGAAAAAGTATCGTTGTTGGATAAGATAACGGGCGATTTGAAGATGTTATAACGAACGTCGGTTCGATACTGCCGATATATAAATACATCTACACGTTATCTCGTATGTTAGAAGGCGGGGAACTTTCATGAATATCAAGAAGAATATGCTGTTAATGGTCTCTCTGACCGTGTTTGCATCGTTGTTGGTCGTAGGTTTATCTCAATCGGACGAAAGCAGTGCGGATGGTACAGATCTTGCCACGCTTCTTGAGAATGCAAACGCGGGAGATACCGTCGTTATGGATTCCGATATGACCTTATCGCGAGATGCTACCGTAAAGGTCGGTGTCACTCTTGACGATAACGGAAACTCATTGACAATTCCCTTCAATACCGTGTTGTCTGTAAAAGGCAACTTGATACTCACGGGGAACGCATCAATATCCGGCTCCCTTTTCTTCCTGACGGGAAGCGTTGGTCTCATTGACGGGGATGTTGAACTTTTCGGTTCGATCGAATCCCTCAACGGTGCCAACAGTCTCAAGATCGGTACCAATGCGGATGTGACCGTTACAGGATTCGGGAACAGCAAGATACTCGTTGACGGGAACATGGAGGTCGGTTCAAGTGCACACGCGGCAACGATATCGATCAGAACTATGATCATAACCGGAACGGTCACCGTTGCAGGGAACAGCGACATCACCGTCGATAGATTGCTCAGTGTGGGATTCATACCCACGACAATATCCGACAGCTTGAGTACAACGAGGATCTACGGTAAGATCACCCTTCACAACGATGCTTACGCGATCATTTACGGAAATTCCACCGTCGGGGGAAGCAGTCTGAAAAATCCTTCTGTCAACACAAAATTCCTGGTGACATATCTGAGTGGCACTACTCCGTATGCCACTGAATACATCAATGTCACAAGTAGCAAGACCCTTGTCTTGCCTCCGGCACAGGAACTCATAGATTTCACTCTGGTAAGCTGGAAAGATTCCAGCGGTCAAGTGATCCCCGAAGACAACAGCATCATCATCGGAAGTGCGGGTTACCAGACCGTTAACGGAGAAACCGTTCGAAAGAACTATACTATCGCACTCACCAACGATGACAGCATCAGATGGCTTGTCAACGGAGAACCTACAAACCCAGGACAGATCGAAAGAGGTTACGGAACGACCGTAACGATCGATATCAGATTGATGCCGGGATACACGGATCTCCCATCGGTAAGAATGAATGGTATGCCCTATGAACCCGGTACATCGTTCATCATAACACAGAACGCAACATTCACAACATCAACTGATGCTCCCGCAGGCGGAATAGACATAGTCACGATAGTTCTGATAATAGCGGTACTGTCAACCATTGTATTGATCGCTGCGATCGTACTTGTCAAAAGGAGACCGGTGAAAAAGGTTTAAGATAAAAGGGTATGGAAATCCTTCATTGAATTCACGATGATCTTCTGTTCCTTCGCGACTTTGATCGCACCTACCAGTGCGTCTGCTCCCTGAACAGTTGTAAGGAAAGGTATCTCCAACTCGACTGCCAATCTTCTCATCTTGTGTCCGTCTCTTACGGCACCCGATTTTTCTGACGGCGTGTTGATGATGAAATTGATCTTGCCTTCTCTCATCAGGCCTATCGCGTTGGGCTTCATGTTATCGTCGATCTTGAACACCGTTGTGGTCTCCACTCCGTGCTCGCGAAGATAGGTCGATGTTCCCTTCGTTGCATAAATTTGGAATCCCAATTCCTTGAGTTCCTCGACAACGGGCAAGACCCTCTCTTTATCGGTATTGTTGACGGTGATATACACTCCGCCCTCGGTGGGGATCGTGTTCCCTGCCGCTGTGAATGCTTTGTAATAAGCAATATCGAAATCGGCATCGATCCCCATTACTTCTCCCGTACTCTTCATTTCGGGAGTAAGTATCGAATCCACGCCGGGAAGTTTCAGGAACGGGAATACGGAAGCCTTTATCGCATAATGGTCGATCGGCTTGTATCCGGAGAGGCCGAAATCCTTCAGCTTCTTTCCGAGCATTATCTTGGTGCTTATCTTGGCCAGTTGGATGCCTGTTGCCTTTGATATGAACGGTACCGTACGTGAAGCACGGGGATTCGCCTCTATCATGTAGATCTCGTTGTCCTTCACTGCCAATTGCAGATTCATGAGTCCTTTTATTTCAAGTGCCAGCGCGACCTTTTTCGTGATCTCTATCATCTCATCAATGAGGTCCTGCGACAACGTGAACGGAGGCAACACCATCGTTGCATCTCCGGAATGACATCCTGCATATTCGATGTGTTCCATTATTCCGCCTATGTAGACTTCCTCTCCGTCGGAAACAACATCGATGTCTATTTCGATGGCCTCCGTAAGGTATCTGTCTATGAGGATAGGATGATTGCGTGAAACTTTGACTGCTGTTTCGACATAGGTCATCAACTCCTCTGTAGAGTAGACTATCTCCATCGCTCTTCCTCCGAGAACATATGAAGGTCTTACAAGCACGGGATATCCTATTCCCTCGGCTATCGCCTTTGCTTCTTCGAAGGAGTATCCCGTACCGGAGGTCGGTTGTTTTATTCCGAGATCATCCATCAATTTGGAGAATCTCCTTCTGTCCTCAGCGACATCCATTTGATCGGGTTTTGTTCCAAGCACCTTTGTTTTCGTACCTTCCAGCGCTTTTTCCAGATCCACTGCGAGATTCACACTTGTCTGTCCGCCGTATTGAACAATGACTCCGTCTATCTCTTCGGCTTCGATCACATTCATCACATCTTCCAATGTGATTGGGTCGAAGTAAAGTCTGTCGGAAATGTCGTAATCCGTTGATACCGTTTCGGGATTGTTGTTTATTATCACCGCACTGACCCCTTCCTCCTGAAGGGCCATCACACCGTGAACACAACAGTAGTCGAATTCTATGCCTTGACCGATCCTTATCGGTCCGCCGCCTATGATAAGAACTTTCTTTTTACTGCGCTCGGGTATCGCTTCAGAAGATATGCCGTATGTTGAATAGAAATAGGGCGTTCCCGCTTCAAATTCCGCCGCACAGGTATCCACCATCTTGTAGACCGGAACTATACCTGCTTTCAGTCTCTTGGCCTTGATCTCCGTTTCTTTGATCTTTGTAAGCGATGCTATCGTCTCATCGGAGAATCCCATATATTTGGCGGCTTTGAGGAGCTCGTCGGTCATAGGTTCAGATATCAGCCGGTTCTCCATTTTCACAATGTTGTCTATCTTTTTAACAAAGAATTCATCCCATTTTGTGAGATCGGCCACTTTCTTTGTGGTCCAGCCTTTTCTGAGTGCTTCACCGATGGCAAATATTCTTTTGTCTGTGGCCTTCAGGAACTCTGCCGTGAGTTCCTCATCGGTCATTTCGATCCTCTCTAATCCGTTAACGCCGATCTCTAAGGATCTCAATCCTTTCAATATGGCCTCTTCGAATGTACGGCCGATGGCCATGATCTCCCCTGTACTCTTCATCTGAGTACCGAGATGTCTGTCCACGGTCCTGAACTTATCAAACGGCCAGCGGGGGATCTTTACAACAACGTAGTCTATAGCAGGCTCGAACGCTGCGAATGTTGAACCAGTTATTTTATTTTGGATCTCGTCCAATGTATATCCCACTGCGACCTTCGTCGCAACCCTCGCTATAGGGTATCCGGTGGCCTTGGATGCCAATGCTGATGAACGCGAAACACGGGGATTGACCTCGATGAGCCTGTAATCTCCGTTCTCCGGATTGAAAGCGAACTGAACGTTGCATCCTCCTTCTATCCTAAGCGCGTGGATGACCTTCAGGGATGCTGTTCTCAAACGCTGGTGATCTTTATCGGAAAGTGTAAGACACGGAGCACACACGATACTCTCTCCCGTGTGTATTCCCATTGCATCGAGATTCTCCATGTTACAGACGATGATGCAGTTGTCTTTCGCATCCCTCATCACTTCGTATTCATACTCTTTCCAACCGAGAACGCTTTCTTCGATCAAGACCTGATGGATACGTGAGTATGCCAATCCTCTGGCACATATATCTACCAGCTCCTGTTCGCTGTATGCGATGCCTCCTCCGGTTCCTCCGAGGGTGTATGCGGGCCTTATCAATACGGGGTATTTCCCTATGACCTTGACCGCTTCTATAGCTTCGGTAATTGAGCTTACGCTTCTGCTGATAGGCACAGGCTCTCCGATCTGTTCCATGGTCTTCTTGAACAATTCTCTGTCCTCGGACATCGCGATCGCATCGGGCTGGGTTCCGATCAGGGCAACTCCCAGTCTGTCCAGTTCGCCGGAATCGGCGAGTTCCGAGCATATGTTGAGTGCGGTCTGTCCGCCCATTCCCGAAAGTATGCCGTCGACTCCTTCTTTCTCGATTATCTTTGCGATCACCGATGCTTTAAGGGGTTCGATGTAAACGCTGTCCGCTGTGTCGGAATCGGTCTGTATCGTTGCGGGATTGGAGTTCACCAGAACTGTTGTGTATCCCTCTTCTTTGAGGGAACGGCATGCCTGTGTTCCGGAAAAATCGAACTCTGCCGCTTGTCCGATAACGATCGGACCGGACCCGATCACCATCAGTTTCTTGTAATCTTTTCTCACAGACGTCCCTCCTTCGTGACCTTTGCGAATTTATCGAAAAGGAATGATGTGTCCCATGGACCGGGTGATGCTTCGGGGTGGTATTGGGAAGTGAATATCGGGAGGTCCCTGTGTCTGAGTCCCTCGACGGTCCCATCGTTGACATTGACCTGATCCACGATCATGTCCTTTCCGTCAAGACTGTGGTCGTCTACCGCGAATCCGTGATTCTGTGACGTAATGTAAACCCGTCCCTGATATTTCACAGGCTGGTTGCAACCGCGGTGTCCGAACTTCATCTTATATGTTTTTCCTCCCATCGCGATACCGACTATCTGACTTCCGAAACAGATACCGAATAACGGTAACTGAGAAGAAAGATCGTTGACCGTCTTTGCAGTGGTCTTCAGTATTGCCGGGTGAGCCGGATCTCCGGGGCCGTTCGAAAGAAGTACACCTTTGACCTTGGTGCCCAAGATCACATCCGCGGGGGTATCGTAAGGGAACACCGTTACATTGAATCTCATGGAAAGATCCCTCATTATCCCGCTTTTTCCTCCACAGTCGAGAAGTCCCACACACGTTTCCTTTCCGAAATCATATCTTTCGATCTGTTTGCAGGTAACCTCTTCAACAAGATTACTTTCCGAAGGTGCCGGCATCTTTTGAAGTTCTTTGATGGTCTCTTCTATTCGATCCTTATCTGCCACGATAGCCCCTTTCAACGTTCCCTTGGTCCTTATCTTGATGACCAGGTCCCTTGTATCGATACCTGATATTCCGGGGACCTTGTTCACCTCAAGGAAATCGTTGAGGGTCCTGCCGCCGTACATTGTCGACGGTTCTTTGCAATATTCCCTTACGACCATTCCCCTGACGTGTATGTTCTTTGATTGATAGAATTCCTCGCCGATACCGTAATTACCGATCAGAGGATACGTCATGACAAGTATCTGCCCCCTGTATGAGGGATCTGTGAGGCTTTCCTGATAACCGCACATACCCGTGGAGAATACAACCTCCCCAAAAGTCGATGTCTTGTATCCGAAGGGTTCTCCTTCAAATACGCTTCCATCCTCAAGGACCAAATAACTTTTCGCCATCGAGAATAAATCAGAGATAAGAATCGTATATAATATCTTGCGAATCAGTATTACAGTGTGCATTATCTGTTGTCTGATATTGGACAAAGCCCCTTTTAATGAACGAAATAGGAATAAACAGATACTCCTTTCCCCTCGATATGCGCGTCCTCGAGCAAGATTCAAAAAGCGGCAATATCAAGGCTGCATTGGAGACCGATGAGGATATCTGGCATCTCTATAACGTGTTGGAATTGGGTGATCTTGTCACAGCATCCACCACAAGAAGGGAAGAAAAGTCCGCAGATAAGCTGAGAGCGGAGAGAACAGAGAAGAAGCGCATGACCTTGGGGATAAGGATAGAGAAAATAGAATTCTCTGACGAGGACCTCAGACTCAAGCTCTTAGGTATCATAGAGACAGGACCTCAGGACATAGGGCAGCATCATACTTTGATCTTCGAAATAGGGGATGTGCTCCAAATAACGAAGACCAGATGGAAACTGTCTCAGCTTGAAAGGATAAAGAGGGCTGTTTCTGATTCGATCAAACCCAAGATACTTTTTGTTTCCCTTGATCAAGATGATGCCACGATCGCCGTGATGAGACAATACGGAATAAAGGAGATAGTCTCCGTGCGTTCTATGCGGTCAGGAAAACAATACGAAGAAAAGAACAAAGAAGATAACTATCACCAAGAGATCGCATCAAAATTGGAATCTATCGTCGAGGAGAATATGCCTGTCGTTCTTCTCGGTCCAGGATTCGAAAAGGAATCTTTATCGGATTATCTTAAAAAAGCAGGATTCAAGAAGATCCATGTCTATCACACCGGACAATCCGGAATGGCCGGCGTGAATGAATTAATGAAAGCGGGAATAGGTTCCGAGATCCTGCGTGAATCTTCTGTCGGCATTGAAATAGAGAATGTGGAGAGGCTGATGGCAGAGATCGGAAAGGACGGACTGGCAACATACGGGCCTTCGGAAGTCATCAGTGCCGCAAACTCAGGTGCCGTAGATACATTGTTGATCCTGGACTCAAAACTCAGAGATGAGGATCTGGACAGCATCATAAGGTCTGTGGAATCGCAACAGGGACAAATAATAATCGTTTCCGAACAACATGATGCGGGAAAGAAACTTTGCGCCTTGGGCGGAATGGGAGCGATATTGCGATATAAGCAATGATGTCGTCATTTTTTTCTCACTTGTTATTACAATAAATTAAGGGTATATGAAAACTTTTAATTATTGTCCTGCAATAACGGTGACACTACCGAATATGATTTTTGACCATATGGTCATTAACTGGGGGAATTAATACGAAAACTACAGACGAAGTATACAACATCCTGAACAAGAATGACGTGTGCGTCTGCGATACCACACTCAGAGACGGTGAGCAGACGGCAGGTATCGTGTTTTCCAATATAGAGAAATACAGGATAGCTCAGCTGTTGGACGACGCGGGCGTACAGCAGATCGAGGCCGGCATACCTACCATGGGTGCCGACGAGAAGAAAGCTGTCAAACACATAGCGAGGATGAAACTCAACGCTTCGGTATTGGGATGGAACAGAGCTAACATAGATGATATAAACACCAGCATAGACTGCGGTGTGGATTCTGTTGCGATCTCCATGTCATCTTCCGATATTCATATAGAACACAAACTCAGAAAAAGCAGGGAATGGGTTCTCGAACAGGTTGCACAAAGTGTAGAACACGCAAAATCTCACGGCATGTACATCTCATGTAACGCAGAGGATGCATCGCGTGCCGATATGGACTTCCTGATACAGTTCGCACAGACCGCCAAAGAAGCGGGCGCTGGTCGTTTGAGATACTGCGATACCATAGGCAGGGAAGATCCCTTCAGGTGCTTTGCACGTGTGAAGAAGATCATCGAGACCGTGGGTATCGAGGTCGAAATGCACACTCACAACGATTTCGGAATGGCAACCGCCAACTGCTTGGCGGGTGTACGCGCGGGAGCAAGATTCCTGAGCACGACCGTTATGGGAATAGGAGAAAGATCGGGTAATACTCCGCTTGAAGAGATAGTAATGTCCTGCAAGCACTTGCTCAACATGAGCACAGGTATCGACCCCATTAAACTCAAACCCTTGGCGGAGTTCGTTTCGGTCGCAGCGGGCCGCGAGATCTACATTTCGAAACCGTTCCTCGGTGCCAATTGTTTCGCTCACGAAGCAGGCATTCACGCAGACGGTATCATAAAGGACGCGAAGAACTACGAACCTTATGAGCCGGAAGAGGTGGGCCTTGAAAGGAAGATCGTCATAGGTAAACACTCCGGAAGGAACACCATCGTGACCGACCTGTCGAAGAGAGGAATAACACTCAGCGATGAGGATGCCATAGACCTTCTTGAAAGGGTCAGAAGAGGGGCAGTCAAACTCCACCGCAGCATATCTTCAGATGAACTTTACATCATGTACAAAGATATGAAAGCGGGAGAAGACCCCTTCGACGACGATTACTAAACTCCATTTCCATATGGAATATCATGACCCGTATGTCGTGATATTCCATATTATCAATTTTTATGCAAACCACAAAGATGGATCATTCTTCCGCTTACTTCTGGCGCTTATAGATGTAGATCAACAAGATCACGAGCGCACATATCGCCATTGCCATCATATGATTCGTGAAGCTGATATCGTTTGGAACAACAAGAAGAATAACGAAAGCCAACACGAACACGAATGCCCAGTTGTTGATCCTTATGAACGCTCTGTAGAAACGCATCGATCTGCGCTGAAGATTACCTTCGCCTCTTGCCTCAGCTTTCCTTTCGATATCAATGAGAACTTTCTCAACGAACTTCAAGTTCTTTATGAGGTCATAAAGCGGCACTGACAGAGCCAGGAAGTTGATGGACAACACTATGGTCTGGCACCAACTGAAGGATAATATTCCTCCCAAGTGACCATGTAAGAAGTCGGTTATGTTGTTCATGAAGAAGAAGAATACCAATTCTATGACGAATATCAACAATATGTCAATATATGCAAAAGCTGCCTTTGTCTTCATTTTTTCGGCAGTAGACTTTGAGGATAAAGATATCTTCGCATAGTGATCCGCACGAACATTTTCCGCTTTTGTCATTGCATTGACGAGCGGTTTCGGTGCTCTATCGTGCAATATATCGCAAATCTTGCTTGAATTGTTGGATAATATCGGCAAAAATACCATTGAAACAAGCGCTGCCCCTATCACAGACGTGTAGAATGATTCGGAGACCACTCCCGCATCCAATGCAGCCTTAGCTATAATGAATGCGAATTCTCCCATCGCGACCAGGCTTACAGCCGACATGAAGGATAGTCTTACAGACTTATTCCCGATGAAGTATCCCAGGAAGACCGTCGATATCTTAAGCGCTGCATACAGCAAGAATATCAATAATATCAACACAAAATTGTCGATAATATCCCATGGCGATATCACCATTCCCACGGAAATGAAGAACATTGCCATGAAAATATCCTTCATCGGAGTTATATCGTGTTCGATGGTGGTCTTGGAATTCGCTTGCGACACGACCACGCCGATGAGGAAAGCTCCGATAGCCATGGACATACCGATCCAGACTGACATCAGGGCCATCCCGAAACACATACCTAAAGACGTGATCCATAACGTTTCGTCAGGCATCTTTGCCGCTATCCAGTCCAGTGCACGGGGAACGAACATCAAACCTACTACGACCGCTACCACCATGAATATCAGGATCACAAGGAGCATCCAGGCAATGGAGTCCAACCCCATTGTACTGCCCACTAAAAGCGGAGATGCCATGGATAATATCAGCACCTGTGCCACATCTTCAACCACTGTGATCAGAATGATCGCTTCAACATCGTCTTTAGATAACTTTCCCTGATCCCTCAGAACAGCGGTGACCACCGCGGTACTTGATCCGGATATTATCGCTCCGAAGAATATAGCCTGCAGAGCGGTCCATCCCATCATTATACCGAACAGATATCCTCCGAGGATCATTAGCGGCAATTGAACCAATGCCACCACTATCGCGAATACACCTGTCTTTCTCAATTTCTTCAGGTTAAGTTCCATTCCGATACAGAACATCAGAAGGACCAATCCCATATTGGCGAGCAACTCGACCACGGTCTCGGTGTCTTCCGGGATTGTTCCCTTCCAGAAGCTACCTAAAATAATTCCGGCTGCGAGATATCCGACGATCGGAGGCATTTTCAGCTTCTTGAATACAACTGAACACACTCCCGCAACAAGCAGAAGAAGCGCCATATTCAGCAGAAGAGTCTCTTCGTCCAATCACACACCCATTAAGGTCATGTGTTTTTAAGTAAAAAAGCATTCGCCTGAATTGGTATGTTTGTTATTTTTCTTCATTACCCACAACATGCACTTTTTTCCTTTGCCTACCGCCGGTCTTTTTCAGTTTACCTTGGTCTAAGGCCCATTGAAAACTGACCACTTCTGCAGGGGTTATGAGCACTCTGTCATTCTTTGCATACTTTTTTCCCAAGGTCCAATTTGTGAACGGCGCTATGACTTTGTATTCGTCGGCATCCATCACCACCTCTTTGGTATTGGGTCTCCCTTTGGATTCAGAGTAGGTTCCGTTGAAAACTTTGATACTTGTATCCTTTACTTCGATGACCTTTGTGCACACGGAATCCAAGAAATATCGATCGTGTGTGACTGTAAGGATGGTCCCGTCGTATTCGTTGAGTGCTTCTTCCACTGCGTGTCTTGCGGGTATATCGAGATAGTTTGTAGGCTCATCCAGTACCAGAACGTTCGTCTCTTCAAGGAGCAGCATACACATCGCAACCCTTGCCCTCTGTCCGCCGGACAGTGTTTTCATCGGCCTGTTCACATCATCATCGAAAAGCAACATTCTGGAAAGAATGGATCTGGCATCCCCTCTCCTCTCCTTTCCGATGATCTTCAGGATCTGTTCTTCCGCAGTGAGAGTTAAATCTAGTCCTTCATGATTCTGAGAATAGTATCCTATCTTCGCACCCGGAGCAACCCATAATTCCCCCTTACTAGGTATCTCTTCGATCAGTGCCTTCAATAAAGTGGATTTGCCTTCACCGTTGGAACCGAATATCCCTATCTTTTCGCCTTTTATTATATCGAGATCCACATTCTTCAATATCGTTCGGCCGCCCAATTCCACGGAAAGATCCTTGCATGTTATCACATTCTTTCCTGATTTATGAGCGGCTTGTATCCTTACAGTTATCTCTCTGCTCTCTTCGGGTTTTTCCCTTTCTTCCATCTTTGAGATCAGTTTCTCTCTTGTCTTATGTGTGGTCAGATACCATTGATCCTTATGCAACTGTTCCGCTATCTCTTCCTGTCTCTTCTTCTGCACGGCGTATTTTTTGTATTCTTTTTCCATGCGGTCAAGATCCAACATCTTCTTTGTTATGAAATCAGTATAATTTCCTTTGTATTCTCTGGTCTTTCCATGAGATATCTCTGTCATTCTTGTCGCGATCTTATCCATGAAATATCTGTCGTGGCTTATCACGAGAAGAGAACAATGCGTTTTCAAAAGATAATCTTCCAACCACTCCACAGTTTCAATGTCTAGATGCGAAGTCGGTTCGTCCATGAAAAGAAGATCACAATCATCGGCCTGAACAAGGATCCTTGACAACATGACCTTGGTTCTTTCTCCGCCTGAGAGGGAATCCATCGTTCTTCCCATCAGATCCTTTGATAGTCCGACATTCTTAAGAGCGGTGATCAGCTTTTGTTCATCCTTCGCATCCGATCTTTCCATCTCCCTTTCCAAACCGGAATATTCCGATGCCAGTGCGTTCCAGTCCACATCGGTACCCGAACCCATCATCTCTTCTATCTCGGACATTCTGTGTCTGATGTTCTCGTATTTACCATAGGGCCTTCCGAGTACGTCTTTGACTGAAAATTCGGAAGAGGCTTCAGGGAACTGTTCCAAATATCCGATCTGATGTGTATTCCTGATCAACTCGCCTGTATCGTATTTTGATTCGCCGAGCAATATCTTCATGAATGTGCTCTTTCCGGCACCGTTGATTCCTATCAACCCGATGCTGTCTCCTTCGTTGATCTGTATGCTTGTATCGGTCAACACCTTGATCGGACCGAACGATTTTGCAACAGCCTGAGCTTTGAGGAGCATGTTCCGTAATAGAACCAAGGTATTTTATTGACTGTGCTGAATTGAAATGATTGGAGTCTGATTTCAATTGGAAAAAAGAATTATTCAATCAATACGGCCTTAGCATAATAATTCTACGTGGTTCTTACTCCGATATGTGTTTTGATTTGATATTTTTTATTGACAAGAAAAATACCAAACAAGACACTATAAGAAACACCGTAAATAGAGACAATACTTCAATCCCCCATGTAAATTGCACCTGTGAGAAATAAAAAGGTATGATCAAAATCGAAAATATGGGAAACATTGATCCGATCGTAATCCATGCGGCGACCTCACGCCTGAGATTATGGGTGATGAACAAGAAACACCCTATCGCAGACATAAACAACGAAGAAGACAACAATATCATAGAGATTGTTGTCAGAGTATCAAGTTGTTCAGCCCTATCATATAAGGGATCCGTCATTGCAATTAAAGGAGAGCACATGAAAGTCAATGTTGTGGTTATTAATGCGATAATAAAGAACATAAAAACTATATTGACACGTGCAGAAAGGATTTCTGATTGTGAACTATGGAATACGCTAGTCGAAAAATTGGGTTTTATAAACGGAATGTTCACCACTGCATGCGTGAACAATACAAACACAAAGAATCCAACAATAAATGTGTAATGGGGAGATGTTGTCAGTATTCCAAATAGTACCAAGGCATAGAATAATACAAATATGTAATACCATCTTTTTGGCATAAATCCAAACATCTCCTTCATTACTTTGTTCAATTATTTCACCAATTGCGCATTTGTCACTTTATTTCCCCTTACAACTCATAAGCGATATAAGAAATTATGTTCCCTCCCATTGAACCTACAGCTCCAACAATGGATGCTCCGTGAACTGCCATAGTCGCGCCAATAGAAACAAGTACACTCGATGATGTCATCAAGAAACAACTTGATATTGCCAGGACCGCGTATGGCGCAATGACGCACACTACGACAACTAAGGCGCATAATCCTATCTTCACCCATATGTTAACGCCACTAGTACTTTTTTTAGTCCAATCAGCATATAATGTAACAGATTCGTCTACGATATATGTCGCATTAGGTTCATAGAATTCTCCTGTTGTGCTTCCCTCTCTCCACCCCTTGAATTCATAGCCTTCACAAGCTAAATTAGGCAATACAATTGCTCCTCCGTCTGCAATCATCAATGTGTGTATAGAATTATCGTAACCATTACCGGTTTTTCCATTGACATCGAAGTTAACTTTGTGAAGAGTAGTCCAGATTGCATACAAAGTCATACTGCCCGTTGGAGTATATACATCTCCCGAATCAGCCACTTTAATTCCACCATATTCAGCGGTGTAATATCCGTTGAATATCTTTGTTTCTGTGCTGACCATTGTCGGCAATGTCACTTTATTTTTTACTAAAGTTTGTTTCGAAAATATTTTCACATTATCTTCCATTATAGAAAGAACAATATCATTCGTTTGGGTTGGTTTTACAGCAACAACTTTCCATCTCCATTCTGTTGTGTCTGCTCCGTTATTTGTGGGTCCTTTCACAGAAATATAATATGACCCCTCAATCGTAACCTCCCCATCGAGAACCATCCTGCCATTCATTATTTTTGTTATCTTAAGCCATGGTGCACCAGAAACTGTGTATAATTGCGGATTATCGATGAGGCCATCGGATTTTGCCCCAATGTATTGACGGTAATCCTTTGGTATTATGACCCTATCTTCTGTCAATTCTATTATTTTTGTTGCGGTAGTATCCTTGTAGGGGTCTACTGCAACAATTTTCCATACCCATTTCTGGATTCCTCCATAAAGTTTGGGTACCTCGACTTCAATATCGTATGTTCCTTCAGAGGTAATTGTTCCTCCGACAACCAACCTATCGCTGCGTAGCGTTATTATGCTCAACCAAGGAGCTCCAGACACGGTACATAAATCTGGATCGCTTATGTCAATTCCGAGGGATGGAACGGGCAAACTCATGCTATACATTTTCCATGGCGCCTTAAATTCTTGATCTGAAACATTATAGACTGATGCAGGCGGAATCCAAGCACCATCAGTATCATCACTATCAGTTGCAATTGCTACCGCAGATAAAGAAACCGCAAAAACCGCAATAATAGCGACTATTATTTTCATTTTTTTTCTCATTTTTTGCCTCACTTGTAACATTTTACAGTTATAAAGAGAATTCAATAATACTGCATACACGTATAGTTGAATCTACATATATACATATGCTAGCACATTATATACTTCGTTGCATAATTTCCAATGTAGATTTATATATGTTTTTCAGCCATAAAACAGAAAAACCAGTCATAAAAAAATAGATAATAATGCCTCCTTGTTTAATTGAGAACCTACCGCGAGACAATCGCCGAGTCTATATTTTGAGTGATAGTCGATAGAAAAACGTACAATGATAAAACAACAGTAGATGAAGGAGATAAGGGAAAGACACGTGAGTCTAAAATGCAATATTCAGAGAAACAAAGACAAATAATGAGGCTTTAGTGCGCGAAATTTTCAGATTTTCAACATGAAGACTTGGATACACACGTCATTGAATCCAAATTACAGATGATGAACTCTTGGAAGCACTGAAGGCCTCTGGTATAGAAACTGACTCTTCCCAAAGATCTGAACTATAGTCGTGTAGAAAAACAAGGGAAAGAAAGAAGCGGGAGAACATGGCATGTGTTCAAATTGACAGAAATACCGCAAAAAATATCTGAACACGTTCGCAGTTGTGATGATGAACTTTTCCTGTAAGAAATAAAGGCCACTTTTTAGTTAGAATAAAGAAGAAAAAAGGGTTAAGTAGGGGATTTCTCCCCGTGTTTTTCTGTTTTAAGGATGATTCCTTTTACCTTGACCAGATCAAGACCTGAGCAGTCTGAGAGCCACAATTATCGAGATGATTGCGATTATGATCACGATTATGATCAACAAGATCTCGATAAGGGTCAAACCACCATCATCTTTGGGCGGGTCAGCCACTTTGACACCGGATACAGTGAAGACTGAGTTAGCAGTCACTGTGAATTCAGTGTTTGCAGCGTATGACGCTCCATCCTTCAGAATGACGGGGGTTCCCGTGAATCCGTTAAGCACGTGCACGTTCACTTTTACCTTGTCACCGTAGTTGAAGGTAATTGTCTTGGATGCTCCCTGACCTACACCGTTCACTATCCAGTTGATTCCTTCGTTGGAATCACTGAGTGTTACTGTGAACGTCTTGTGGACAAAGTCTCCGTAAAGTACTGCATACGTGCCGGGGACTGCTGACAAGAACATCGAGGGTGTGACTTCGGTTGCCGGAGTCATTCCCGCTGTCTGGTACCATGCCTTCAGTGTGAAGTCCAAGAGGGCGTCACATGTGAGGTAGATAAGTCCTGCAGAAACACCGTACTGCGTTGCATAGACTGTGCTCAAATTCTGATATACGAATTTCGTCTCTCCAATTCCACCAATGTTGTTGAAATTGGCTTTACCGACCGAGGAGTTTCCGTAAACCAACACAATCGTTGTCGAGGCGATATCGATCGTTCCGTTCAGGACTGCATTGTTCTGGAGAGCGCTCAACAGTGTAGGCTCAGCACCAATCGTGATGAGACCAACCACATCGAACATACCAGAGATGTTCAAAACTCCTCTGAGCTCGAGTTCATTGATGGTGAAAACGTCTCCGTTCGCGTTGAATATTCCATCGATGACGAGAACTCCTACTCCGTATCCGTACATTTCTCCGTCGAGGGTGAATGTCCCGGCCGCGTTGACCTTCAGGCTACCCTCAACGTTAACGAATGATCCAGTCTCGAATGTGACTGTACCGCTGTTTACTATGAGTGTTCCGACAGTTCCTGTGGCATCTCTCTTGATGGTCAATACGCCGCTGCCGTTGTATATTCCGTTAACAGTCAATGTCATTCCTGCGGGAATGGTCATGATGAATCCCTTGTCATCGAATGTTGCACCTGCAATGAGTGTTGCGTCACTGCGAAGCTCTGCATTCATTATGAGCTCGAGGGTCTCACCAGATCTAACGATAGTGAATCCGGTTGCGACATCTGCGTAAATGATCTTGTTCTCTGCGTCTCTAACGATCCTGACATGTGCTATCGGAGGGTATGTGGGGAAGGTATTCGTGTTAAATATTGCCTGTCCGTTCCTAACCTCGAATACAGAGGTAGCGTTGCCCTTGACGATCGTGATCTGATCATCGATGTTGAGAGCTGCATTCTTGTCCTCCAAAGTGAGGTGACCATATCTTCCAATGTTCAATGTTGCCGGGTGTGTGGGTGTACCGAGAATTATCCTGGTCGCCTGATCCACAGACCATGTTGTATCCTCGAGTATCTCGTGGAATCCGATGACAACTATGTCTTGTCCGTCTGAGTTTTTAACTGCATTTGTTATTGTTGTGAAATAGTATGTTGATGCTTTGACTACTGCACCGTCAAGGACGTTTTTGTAGTAGTATGCTGCATCGATGTTTCCAAGATTCGATAAGGGTGCAACGGGCGTCACTGCGGGAGTTACGCCGTATTCGATAACACCATCATCCAATATGTAGATGTGACCAGTGTTGAGTATGTGTCCTCTCGCGATGCTGTTTGAGTAAAGGACCTTAAGAGTTCCTTTGACTGTGAGATCGCCACCCACGTAGAAATAGTTGATCGAGGCGTTAGCTGAAACTCCGCTCACCGTTAACTCGTTATCCGAGGTAGGTGTGCCGGACACTACGTCCACAAAGCCAACCAAGTCGTTACCTGTCGAGTCACCGATGTATACCGAAGTAGGCTGACCTATGGCACTGAAATCTACTGCAAAGAAGAGCACCCAGTCTCCACTGGTTCCGTTGGGGAACGTCACTGTGCCTGTACCGGCATCTACATCTCCCAACTCCCAATTATCCAGGTTGAATGCGAAAACATTCAAGAACTGAGTCTCATCGTAGGTTATCTCTGAATCGACTGCGGAGATTGTGAGATCTGAATTAGCTATGCTGGTAGCTCCTGACAATTCATTCATTTCCAACACTGCTGTGTATGATCCTTTTGCTCCCGAAACCGTATATTTTCCGTAGTACACTAAAGAATCACCAGAAAGAGTATCTTCCAGCATCACAATCATGGTGTACTCTCCGACGCCTACATCGAATTCAGCCGCATACGTGCTGGGATAAGACGCGGGGATAACATTGTTATCCGCATCAATCAAAGCTGCGTACCAGAGTGCTCCTGTCGCAACTGTTGATATCTCTACCGCTCCTACGGTGAGGGGCTCCGTTGCGTCGATTGTTATCACAGCTCCTTCCTCGATCGTCACTGTAGCAGCGGACTCAAACGAGATAGGCAACGATGTGTAATTAACAACAAACTGCTTCAAGGATGCGGGATACTCCACATTTGCGGTGCCGCTCAACGAAAGTCCGGTCTCGGTCGTGGCTGTGGGCGGGTATGGGTTAACAAGTCCTGCCAACAATGCGACGTCTCCTTCCGCGGACACGATCGTGCCTGCCACATATTTGGCTTCAAGCACAAGGTCCTTTACCTTGAGGGTTCCCGTAAACGGAGTGGTATCGAGTGAACCGATGATGCTCAACGGGTCCCAGGGGTTATAACCAGAGATTATGTCATCCAGTTGTCCGGGGGACACCTGTCCGAGCACTGCTTTTCCTTTTGTAACCTCAAAGGTGCCTGTCGGAACTTCATCTGAGTCGTCCACGTTACCTATTGCCAAGATCGTGATGCTCTGACCATCGATCACAGCAGAGATCAGTGTTACCCTGAATCCGCCTGCGTTCGTCACTTTTATCGTATCTGTTGCCGTGTATACTCCGCCAACAAGTGTACCTATGCTTATGGTTCCGCTAACGGACTCGCCGGACGGAACATAAACGTAGCCTATGTTAATGCTTGTTGTGGCGTTTATGGCACTCCACACTGATGCGTAGAAATTAAGTTCTATCGCGCTGTCTCCCGAAATGACGACTGCGTCATCGCTCGAACCAATAGGTATCAAAGGGGCTGCGTCAGCATCATCACTGATGGCGACTATGCCTGCAACGGATACCATTGCGAATGCGACCACGAGAGTCATTGCGAGGAACAATTTGTTCTTCTTTTTTGTTTTCATTTCCATTGGAATCATCCTCCGCCCTAAGGTTTACGGATCCGAAGACCCGACCGCTTGGGCATATTGGTTTCCCATCGCCAAGCAACGACAGACAAAAAACGACTGGTGAACGGAACCCCAGGAGTGAGAAGACGAGTAGACTCCGGCGTAATATGAGAAATACGGCACGCCGTATCTCTCTTCGTCCGTTCCTGTTCTCCCATCCTCAACCATGGTTCTGTCCCGATCACATTCCGCACCGAAGCGCGGACACGTTCTTCGCAGGCCGCTCAAGGCTTGTCCATGAGTCACTATGTAACTTATGTACGAGTTACGTAGTAAGTATTGGTATATAAAAATAGGGGCTGTCTCCCCTTTCTTCTATTAGGTTTAACGCGCATTATAATGGGAAGCATCGGATTTATCGCAAAATGATGCTTGCAACACCTTTGCATTCTCTGAGCATCGGGAGTAATTCCGAAGGGATCTTCCCGTCTACCACCACGATCAGATGGGAGTCCATCCTGTTGCCGGGGTCGTCGACCACCGCTTGTCTGACCGAAAGACCTTTTCTGTAAATCGTGTCGGTGATCTCCGCCAATATACCGGGCATGGTCGCATCGGTAGGTATGATCTCCAACGTCGTACAACCTATCTCCGGCGCGACATCCGCCATCAGCAGCATGGATTGAAGCTTAGAAAAAATCGCAAGGAGGTCTTCGTCCCCTCCTATTTTTTCTATCGTCGACCTGACGACCCTGCGGTCCACACCTGCCGCACGGGCGATCGCCGCGTCCGACTGCTCAATATTGCCGCAGTATGCCAAACCGTTCTCGATCCTGATGCCGTGCTTCAGCATCAGAACCGCCACTTTCTCCTGTGAGGGGTATCTCCTGAATGCCTCACGTATCCTTTCCATGCACCCAAATGCCCTTTCATGTTTAAATCCTCCCCGTGTCTGACCCATTATTCGCAGCTCATTTCACAAGGGATTTAATAGAATCGACTGTCATACGGGGACTGGTGGAACCACTTGCCCAACACAACCGAACTGAGAGAACAGATCGAGTCCATCGATGAAGAAATAATCGATTTGATAGCAACCCGCATGGAAATAGCCGACGAACTCGCGAAGGCCAAAAGGGAATCTTCACAGGAATATTGGGACAAGAATAAAGAGCAGGAAGTCATAAGCAGATACCTGGAACTCTGCGAAGAGGTGAGCCTTTCCGGCGGAGAGGCGAGGATGATCGCCGAGGTTCTCCTCAGGATCTCCAAGGACAGACAGAAACAATTATTCAGCCGAGATTCCGCCAAATTATAATACTTGCTTGCATCTCGTGTGACCACGAAGGTAGCGAGATGAGCAAGATAGATGTTGCCGTACTGGGGGCCACGGGCCCCATCGGTCAAAGGTTCGTACAGATGCTTGAGGATCACCCTTACTTCAGGGTAGAAGGGTTATACGCATCGGAAAGATCCGAGGGAAAAAAGTTCTCTGATTTCATAAAGGTCAGGGATCATGAGTTCTCCGACGAGATACGCGAAACAAAGATCAGGGTCCTTGACCCCAAGGCCATCTCGAAGAATGCAAAGATCGCCTTTTCTGGGATCCCTTCGGACCTTGCCGGACCCACCGAGACCGAGCTTGCGGAAAGAGGCGTAGCTGTGTTCACCAATGCAGGGTACCACCGCATGGCAGCCAATGTTCCGATACTGATACCCGAGATCAACCCTCAGCACATGGATGCCGTAAAAGACCAATCCACCTATGCGGACGGAGGATACATCGTTACCAATGCGAACTGCTCTTCCACCGGGATATCCATTCCGCTGTTCGCTCTCGACAGGTCGTTCGGACTGGAGGAAGTGTTCGTCTCCACCTATCAAGCACTCTCCGGTGCAGGCTATCCCGGAGTGGCCTCTTTGGATGCCGTCGGGAATGTTATCCCCTTCATAGGCGGTGAAGAAGAGAAGATGGAGATCGAACTCGCGAAGATATTCGGATCCTATTCGAGCAAGGGTTTCGTACCTGCCGAATTCAAGGTCATGGCCAATTGTGCCAGAGTCCCTGTTATCGACGGTCATCTCGAGTCGCTTGTATTGAGGATGAGAGATGTTCCGTCCCTTGATGAAGTGGAAGCGTGTCTGACAAAGTTCCGCGGTGAAGCCCAATCATTGAAGTTGCCCTCTGCGCCCGAACAGCCCGTTCTGGTAAGGAAGGAACAGAACAGACCTCAGCCGGTGTACGACGCCTTGGCAGGTTCCCCGGCAAGAGCGAAGGGAATGTCATCTACCGTCGGAAGGATCCGTTCCGGAAACGGCTATCTGAAGATGTTCGTCCTTTCGCACAACACCCTCAGAGGCGGTGCGGGCGGTTCCGTCCTGAATGCGGAATTGTTCAAAGCCAAGGGTATGTTCTGACACATACCCTTTCCGCAGCGGGGGAAATAAACCTTATCTACTTCCTTTTTATATTGACAATTCGAGGCGCATAATCCATGACTATCAAAATAGCCATTCCCAACAAAGGGAGACTCAACGAAAGAGCAGTTGAACTCCTGTCAAAGTCCGGAATAGATCTCGGAGAGGATTGGGGCAGAAAACTCTATGTCAAAGCCAAAGACCAAGACGCTGAGATAATGTTCGTACGCGCCCAAGACATTCCCGCATTCATAAGTTCAGGTGCCATAGACCTCGGCATCACGGGAGAAGATATGGTCGCAGAATCGGGATATGATCTGAAGAAACTGCTGGACCTTCAATTCGGCATATGCAGGTTATCCGTCGCGGCTCCTGAATCCTCCGGTATCGAAAAATTCGAGGATATTCCCGACGGAACGCGTATAGCCACATCATTCCCCAACATTACCGGGGAATTCTTCCGTTCAAGGAACAAAAAAATATCCATCATCGAGATATCCGGTGCGGCGGAGATCATGCCGTATCTGGGAATATCGGACATGATATCCGATCTTGTCGCAACCGGATCCACTCTGAAAACCAATAGGCTGAAAGAGATCTGCAAGTTGTTCGATTCACAAGCCGCGGCATTCACTTCCGAGAACGCACTGTCCTCCAAAGGGAGGGAGATCAATGATGTCGTCAATTCGATAAAAAGCGTTATGGCAGCCGAGTGCCGCAAGTATCTCATGGCGGATGTTCCGATCGGCGTGATCGACAAAGTGGAAAAACTCCTTCCTGGGATCGAGGGGCCGACCATACTCAACATAGCGGGCAACAAAGACATGGTTGCCGTACATGTCGTGGTGAGATCCGAAGACCTTTACAAAGCCGTGAACGATCTGAAGAGGCTTGGTGCGAAAGGTATCCTCACGCTCTCCATCGACAGGCTGGTGGAGTGATGGTCTCAAGGGACATAATGAGAAGCACCACAAGATCGTTCAAGAAATATTACAACCCCGATGTCGGGAGAGAATTGAGACTCGATACCAACACAAACGTTCTGGGATCGAACCCCGCGGCAAGAGAATATCTGAAGAGCCAGAAGGTAGATCTCAACGGTTATCCCAATACTTATTCCGACGGCCTCAGAGATGCTCTCGCAGACCTTTACGGTTTGGAAAGAGAGAATTTCGTTGTGGGTTCAGGATCGGATGAGATGCTTGATGTTTCCTTCAAAACATTCACCGAATGGGGTGATGAATGCATTGTTCCGTTCCCTTCCTATACGCTTTACGATTACTTCGCGAGCATGAACGGCGGACGATCCGTCTCATCCGACCTTACCGAGGACTTTCAATTGAACGTTGACGAGATCGTTGGGTCCAAAGGTAAGATCGCCATACTGTCGACGCCCAACAACCCAACGGGAAATTCGTTCAAGCAGAAGGACATCGAAGAGATACTGACACGCTTCAAAGGCATCGTCATCGTTGATGAAGCATACGGAGAATATTCCGACCTTTCGATGATACCGCGCATAAACGAATTCGACAACCTCATCGTGCTCAGGACGTTTTCGAAAGCTTATGCTTTGGCCGCGATGAGGGTCGGATATGCGATCTCCAATCTTGACATCGCAGACATGATGAATTCCGTTAAGATCCCTTATTCTCTCAACTCACTGAGTGAGGGAGCCGCCGTTGCGGCAGTGAAGGATCAGGACTTCATACGAAAAAGCAAAGAAATGATCGTGAAAGAAAGACCGAAACTTGCCAAGGGTTTGAGCGCCCTTGGGTTCGAACCATTCGAATCAGATTCAAATTTCATACTTGCAAAGAGTCCTATTGACCACTCTGTCATAACGTCCAAACTGAAAGACAAGGGAATAATGATCCGCGATTTCGGTACAAAGAGGAGAACGGAGAACTGTGTAAGGATCACCGTGGGTACCGAGAAGATGAATGAGCTTCTCCTTTCGAAGATGACGGAGATATTGGGGGAATGCGACTGAAAGTCTCGCTTGCCGATTACGGCGTAGGCAATCTTCACTCGGTAAAGAAAGCACTTGAGTTGAACGGTGCGAAGGTCGATGTGGTCACGGAAATGAAAGACCTCCTCGATGCCGAATGTATCATTTTTCCCGGAGTGGGAGCATTTGATATGACAATGAAGAAACTCCTCCCGTATAAGGATGAAATAGCAGAACACCTAAAGTCAGGAATACCCGCGCTGGGTATATGCATCGGTCTGCAGATAATGTTCGATTCCAGCGAAGAAGGTCAAAGCAAAGGTCTGGGCATCTTCGAAGGAAGGATCAAAAGATTGACCGCAGAGATGATCCCTCACATGGGATGGAACGAGGTCGTTTCATCGGATGAACTGATGAGCGGTATCGAAGACAGGATGTTCTATTTCGCCCACTCATATCACTGCTCCGCTGTAGATACGAAGACTGCCATTGGCACGACGGAATATGAGAAAGAAACATTCTCGTCTTTCTTCAAGACCCGTAACGTCTACGGTACACAATTCCACCCCGAGAAGAGTTCTGTTTCCGGGTTACAATTTATAAAGAATTTCATATCATTCGCGGAGGATGTGTCTTGAACGTCATACCCGCTGTGGATGTATTGGACCACAACGTCGTACAATTGGTGGGCGGTGTGGCGGAAAGGAAGGAGATCGTCCTTTCGGATCCTTTTGCGGTAGCGATGTCATGGGTGAACAAAGGTGCTCCGTATCTTCACATAGTGGACCTTGACGGCGCTTTCGGCAAAGGGGATAACCTACCTGTTTTCAAGAGAATAATCAAAGAATGCGGAGTGCCCGTCGAGATCGGCGGAGGGATCCGCTCCGATGCTCTCGTTGATGAGTTGATATCCGTGGGAGCGGACAGAATAATCGTGGGTACCAAGGCCGTCAAAGAGCCGGAATGGCTTTCCGAGATCGCTGACAGACACCCGGGAAAGATCGTATTGGGTCTGGACACGAAGAACGGCGAGATCGCCGTGAACGGATGGCAGGGTTCCGCGAATCTCACGGTGAGAACGATGTTCGATATCATCTGGGATATCCCTCTTTGCGGCGTGCTCAACACGAACGTCAATGTAGAAGGTCAGATGGGAGGCATTGATATATCCCAGGCCGAAGATTTCATTTCGAATTGCCCGCACAGCGTCATTGCTTCCGGGGGCGTAACATCCGAGAAGGACTGCAGCATACTGAAGAAGTTGGGTGCCGTCGGTGCGGTCGTAGGTCTTGCGATCTACACCGAAAGGATCAGGCCGTGGGAATGGAAGACCCCGTGGGTCCCCCAATGATCTTTTCTCTCGATTACCCTGTTTGAAGCAAGAATAATTATTATACGGTCATGCTGTACTATTCCCAATATGACAGTCAGAGCTGTGAAGTTGGAACGCACCACGCGGGAGACAAGTGTGGCGCTGGAGTTGAACATTGACGGCAGAGGCGAATTCAGTGTGGAATGTGATCTTCAATTCCTGAAACACATGGTCGAAACCCTTGCGAGATACGCCTCTTTCGACATAAAGATGAGAGCGGTCGGCGACAACGATCACCACCTGATAGAGGATGTGGCCATAACATTGGGATCTGCATTCAGGAATGCGCTGGGCAGTACTCCCATAGAGAGGATGTCAACGGTTACCCTTCCGATGGATGATGCACTCGTCATGACCTCAGTGGATGTCATTGATCGTCCCTTCGCCGAGATCGACTGTCCGGATCAATTATATCACCACTTCCTCAGGAGTTTTGCTATGTCTGCGTCGATAACATTGCACGTGGTGCAACTCAGAGGGTTCGACGAACACCACATCATTGAAGCAACGTTCAAGGGACTTGGGGTAGCATTGAAGAATGCAACAACACCGAGGACCACGGAATTGAGCACAAAGGACAGACCCCAGGTGAGCTGATGTTGACAAAGAGGATCATACCGTGCCTTGACGTAAAGAACGGAAAGGTCGTCAAAGGTGTGAATTTCGTCGGCCTTAAGGATATGGGCTCTCCCCCCGAACTTGCAGAGGAGTACAGCAACCAGGGGGCCGATGAGATCACATTCCTCGACATAGCCGCATCACTGGAGTACAGACAGACGACATTAGATCTTGTTTCAGAGACCGCGGAAAGAGTATTCGTACCGCTTACGGTCGGAGGAGGCATCAGGACCGCAGACGATATGCACGATGCACTTTGCGCAGGTGCCGACAAAGTATCCGTGAATTCTGCCGCCATCGGCAACCCGAGTATGATCTCCGAATCCGCGGAAAGATTCGGAAAACAGTGTGTCGTGATCGCAATAGATGCCAAGAGGACCGGTAAGGCCTGGGAGGTCTATTCTCACGGAGGCACCAAGCCCACAGGTTTGGACGCAGTGGAATGGGCTAAAAGGGTCGAGGATCTCGGAGCTGGAGAGATACTGCTCACCTCGGTCGATGCCGACGGAGTGAAGAACGGATATGATATCCCTCTCAACAATGCCATCGCAGATGAGGTGAACATACCCGTCATAGCCTCCGGAGGATGCGGAAGTATGGAACACATATACGAAGTGTTCTCTCAGACCAACGTTTCGGCGGCCCTTGCCGCATCGATATTCCACTATCGCCAATGCACCGTAGGCGAAGTGAAAGAATACCTCAAAGACAGAGGGGTAAGAGTAAGATGATAAAATACGATGAGAACGGACTTGTCCCTGTGGTCGTACAGGATTGCAACACCAACGAAGTGCTTATGGTAGCCTGGGCGAATGAGGAAGCGGTCAATCTGATGATCAAAACAGGATACACGCATTTCTGGTCCAGAAGCAGACAGAAACTGTGGAAAAAGGGAGAAGAGTCCGGTCACGTCCAAAGGATAAAATCAATACAATCCGACTGCGATTCGGATACTTTGCTTGTACGAGTGGAGCAAACGGGTCCTGCATGTCACACCGGAGCGGCCTCCTGTTTCTACGAACAGGTATACGGATCTCCCGATACCACCATGGCGGTCATTCCAGACCTTCTGAGAGTATTGAAGGACAGATCGGAGAATCCCAAAGCGGGAAGCTACACCTGCGAACTCTATGCCAACGAGAACAGGATGTGCAAGAAGATCGTAGAAGAAGCTGGAGAATTCACCTTGGCCATCAAAGACAAGGATGAGAACGAGATGGCATGGGAGTTGGCCGATATGATCTATCACACCATGGTAGCGATAGTCAAAACCGAACTTCCGATGGAAAAAGTATACGAAAAACTGGCGGAGAGGAAAAAATGAGAATAGATCTGCACACTCACACATTCTTCAGCGATGGAGAACTGATACCTTCTGAACTGGTCAGAAGGGCCATGTTCCTTGAACACAATGCGATCGCCATTACGGATCACGTGGACATAACGAACATGGACCATGTGATCCCGAACATCGTAAAAGCGGTTGACCTCAGCACAGACTACATAACGGTCATCCCGGGAGTCGAATTGACCTATGTTCCTCCGTCCAAGATGGATGCTGCCGTGAAAAAAGCAAGGAAACTCGGTGCGGAGATAATCGTCGTACACGGTGAGACCGTCACGGAACCCGTTACTCCGGGCACCAACATGGCAACAGTAAGAAATCCGGAAATAGATATACTGGCACATCCCGGATTCATAACGATGGAAGAAGCGGAACTCGCAGCATCCAACGATGTGATCCTGGAGATAACCGGACGTGCGGGACACAATATCACCAACGGTCACGTAGCAAAGATGGCGTTGGCCGCAAAGGCAAAGATGGTAGTGAATTCGGACGCTCACGCACCCGACAATCTGATGGATGAGAAAACAGCGATTAGAGTCGCACTCGGAGCCGGATTATCGGAAAAAGAAGCTGATAAGGCGGTCAACATCACACCGTACGAAATGGTCAAAAGATTCATGAAATGAGATTATCATTCCATTGATTCGAGATCCTTTCTGAGTTCATCCAAAACCTCTTCCAAATAAAATTCTCTGCCTTCGTCGGCACACTCTTTGAATTCCTTAAGCAGCAATGCGTACATCTCTTTCTTCGAAATGATATCCTTGTCCGGATCTGACATGATACTTTCCCCATGGATATCAAACTATCAAAACATTGTCCTTTTATACCTCGATTAAAATCCCTGGTTCATGCCGAAAATAGCGATAGTGGGAGGCACG
>JGI994J12354_10000682_pt1 | contig 34031 bp, 23 predicted proteins | sample IntmicLarv3ML3BL_FD_12354 | JGI IMG/M metagenome (IMG submission 12354) | reverse complement strand
AAGACCTTGGGGCTTTCAGCCCCAAACCCCGACGAGGGTTTCACCCTCGACCCACTTTGCTTTGGATACGCCAAAGCATTAGAAATTATATTATTACTGGCAAAGCCAAAATTGAAAGAAGCCAAAAATATTTTTTAAACGCATGTGCACAGCACATGCTTAAAAGCGGTCAAGCGTGCTACGCTTGTCGGGGTTTGGGGCTGAAAGCCCCACGGTCTTTATCTTTTAATCTTTGATAAAAAATATAAGTAGCACGGAGTGAAAAATTGTACCCACTACAATGTATATGTCTGCTATGTTGAATACAGGGAAATTTATAAAAGTTACATTTAAAAAGTCTACAACAAATCCCGCAAGTACTCGATCTATAAAATTACCTATTGCCCCTGCTGTAATTAGAATTAAAGACATTCTTACGTAGCTGTGAGGCTTTTTATTAGGCAAACTTCTGTAGTATAAAAATATTCCTACTAAAATTGCTATAGTGCTGCTAACAAGGAACCACCTAGCACCTTGCAGGATTCCAAATGCTGCCCCTCTATTTTCAAGATATGTGAGACTAAAGAACCCATCTATAATAGGTATTTCTCCTACAGGTTTTAAAAGTGTAACCGCTAAATACTTCGTAAATTGGTCTATGGCTACTAGAACAATTATTACTAGTATCGGTATTAATTTTGTTCGCATTTTTCGCCCTCACCTCCAAAAACAACAAAGCTTATAGCTTTCTGTATACTTTGAGTAGATATATTATTTTCAACATATGCACAACCAATGCTATTTAACATAATTATATTAAGTGTATTATTCTTAACTTTTTTATCAAATAACATTGCATTATAAATTTCATTAATAATATCTCCGTGCTGTGTTATATGTGTCGGTAAACAAAAACTTTTAAGCGTTTTTATAATATCGTCTAGCTCATCTTTTGTTAGGTTGTTTAAATGGTACGACAAATATGCTTCCGCTACCATACCTACTGCAACGGCATGTCCATGGCTTAGCTTGAAATTTGTGACATGCTCTATGGCATGACCAACTGTATGTCCAAAGTTAAGTATTTGCCTAATATTGTTTTCTCTTTCGTCCTGTTTGACAATAGATAATTTTATCTTACACGAACCGCTAATAACATTCTTTAAAATGTTTTTATCTCGTTTTTTTATATCTTCTTGGTTAATTTGCAGATATCTATAATAATCTTTGTCCATTATAAGTCCATGTTTTACTACTTCGCTTAAGCCTGCAGAGAAAATTTCTTCAGGTAAAGTATTAAGTGTTTCTGCATTTATATAGACTAATTTAGGGCTATAAAATGAACCTATAATATTTTTCTTATTTTCAAAATTTATGCCTACTTTGCCACCAACACTACTATCTATTTGAGCTACTAAAGTTGTAGGGATTTGGATAAAAGATATACCACGCATAAAAGTTGATGCTACAAAACCTGCAACATCTCCGACAATGCCACCACCAAGTGCCACAATAACAGAATCTCTATCAAACTTATTATCTAGGAGAAAATTATATATATTAGACACGGTATTATGGTTCTTATTTTCTTCGCCAGCTTTAAATGTAAAAACGCAACTTTCAAATGAAGTTTTTTCTACCGTATCACAAATTGATTCAAGATATATGCTACCAGTATCAATATCCGTTATTATACAAAACTTTTTATTATCCAGTCCTAAAACTCTTATATACTCTGCTAGTTCTGAAAAGTCATCTGTTATATAAATGGGATACTCAGCTGAGTCTATCTTAATGCCATTCTTCATCTTTCTATTTACCTTTCCAATTTTTCTATCATCATAATAACATAAATTCAAAATTTATTGAAATTTTTTGTGAAGAAAATAATGTAATCATTCTTTTTAAAAATTAATAAACTAATATTAAAAATCTATTTTGGGGTGATATTGATGCAAGATAATTATATAGTTAGACAAAGTAATGATAGACTAACATGTTTCTTCAGTTCAAACGAAAGCTCTATTTTATATAGAACCTACGAAAATGATAAATGGTCAGTTATAAAGGAGCTTTTAACCGATACCTTAGATAAATTTACCGTCACAGTAGCACAAAACGGAACTATATATATATTTTGCCAAAACTTAGACGGTGATATTGTACTCTGCACATGCGATGAAAATTTGGGCGAATGGTCGAGTAAAATAATATTAAAAAATCACGCTGAAAAAAATCATACTATTTTATTTCATCCTATTATGAGGCCAAATGGGTTATGTATACTTTATAATGCGCCTTCTCCTGACGGTAATTTTCAACTTGTTTCTCAAAATCTCGATGATTCTGGTTCGTGGACTTCACCAGCACCAATAGATGACATAGCAAAATCCAAAGGCACTATATTTGAAGTTCAGCATGTTACAAGCGAACATTTACTAGTATTTTATCAATCAAGCCGATCTGAAAATAATATTGGCTATCGTGAAGTTACATCTAATAAATGGAGTGATTTTAAGCCCATACATTTAACATCCTATCAAATACTTGATACATCCTTTATGACCACAAACGGATCTATACACGCTCTGTACGTTGTAAAAAGTATGTTTGCTCATCAAATACTATACCGACAAAAAACAGCTGAAGGGTTTTCTGCGCCCCTTGTTATTTGGGAAGGTCAAAAGATGGAAAACTGCTTATTATTTATAGCTAATAATGTTATCTATGCTACCTTTAGGTACCGAAGTCAGATGTTTATATCTCATTCCAAAAACAATGGTAAATCCTTCTCAAGACCTGAAACCTATAAAAATAAATTATCGTCAGGACAAAAAAAGGCTATATATATTTCTGAACTGCCTATGTCTGAAAATGAATTTTTTGCTCGTGAATTATATGTAGATGATTCCAAGCCTTGGGATATACAAATTCTACCTAAAATATATGAACAATTTTATCCAAAAAAATTATTAGTAAAAAAGCCTCCTGTACAAAGAGCTGCAAGCGTAACACCATCCTCCAATGCTGCTAGTGCTAATAATATAAACGCACCAGATAACTTAGAATTAAAGAAGCTTCAACAAGAGATTAAAAATAAAGAAGAACAAATAGCATATATGGCTACTATCATAACTAATTACAAATCACAGAAAGAGGACATGGATTTAAACAAAACGAGTATAGAAACTAAATATTCAGAAGATATTCAAAAGTTAAAAAGTAAAATTAAAGAGCTTGAAGCATCGGATAATGACTCAACACAATTAAACGAGTTACAAGATTCAAATAAAACCTTAGAATTTCAATTACGTGAACTACGGTTAATAAATTCAAATCTCACGTTACAGTTACAAAAATCAGAAGAACTAACCAAAACGTTAGAAGACAAGTTAAAGCAGCAAGAAGCAGATATTGAAGCGACTTTAACCGCCAGCAACGCCCCAATATCTACTGATGTTGATACTGATAACACTGACGACAGAATTATCACCATACAGTCCTCAAGCCCTTCCGTCCTTATACCCTACAAAAGATTAAAAGAATAAAAGATTAAGACCTTGAGGGCTTCCGCCCTCAAACTCCCGACAAGCGCACGCGCGCTTGACCGCGTAGGGAACGCGCATACGCGCGTTCTTAAAAATAGGTCAAAATGATATACTTGTGTGGAAGTGCTAAATCAAAGAGAAGAACGCGCGAATGTGCTTGCTTAAAAAAAGCGATCAAGCGCGCTGCGCTTGCAGGGCGTGGGACTGAGTCCCGCAAAAAAGGTTTTAATCCTTCAACTTTAATACCCTTGCAAGCTCACAAGTATTCTAACTTTACCCCATAAGAAAATCAAAAAAGAACGCGCGAATGCGCGTTCTTAAAAAAAGCGGTCAAGCGCGCTGCGCTTGCAGGGCGTGGGACTGAGTCCCGCAAAAAAGGTTTTAATCCTTTAATCTTTTGACTTTAATCTTTTGAAAACTCATGGATTACTAGCCCTTTTTTTAGGTAGGCGATGTTGCCGCTTATAAGTAGAGTTACTTTATCAACGCCATATATGCTTAGCGCATTTTTTACTATTTTGTTTTTGATTAGGATTTCGTAGTAACTTCCGTAATTGTATCGTAATATGTCTTCGGAAACACTTATTATTAATAGGTTGTCTTGAAATTCGATATCATACAATACGATTCCAGACGGTAGATTATAAAAATTTGGCTCGATTTTACCTTTGAATAGCTTTTCAAATATGTATTTTGTCTTTTCTTCTCTAGTTAGACTAGCTTCAAAATCTAGTTTCTCTACTACCCAAAAATTTTCACCCTGTTCATCGAATGCTAAGAAAAATACATTATCCCCATTAGTGACGGTAGTTGCTAATACATTAGTTGGTACAGTGTATATAAATCCGATTATTAATATGAGTGCCATAAATTTAATCATGTGTATCTCTCCCTTTCATTTTAATTTACTTGTGCTTTATTATTTATATGCTTGAAGGGCCTTAAACATGTCCACTTTCGTTACAAAAAAAAGACAAGGAGAAAATTCCCACGGAAAAATTCTCTCTTGCCTTTTTTTGTTTCTTGTTTTGATATTTTAATGTGAGTTCGATGGAATAAAGACTCCATCGAACTTTAATGATATGAATACTTTTTTCTATGAAGAAAGTATTCATAATGTGAAAAATCTTGTGATTTTCAACCAGTTGCACTAGTTGATTCTACTGCACCTTACTCACGTTAGATTCTTGTTTCGCGTCCTGAACTTTGTTTTGTTTCGCCTTCTTCATCCTCATAATCTTCTAAGGATTTATCGCCTTCTTCGTATACATATCCGTTTTCATATCCATCTTCGTATACATTTTCATTTTTGTAGCTGTCTTCATTTCCGTAGTCATTTGCGCTCTCGTTTTCCTCTGCTTCTACTTCTACGTTTTCACTTTCATTTTCGTGACCATAGCCGTTTTCATATTCGTATCCGTCATAATCATCTGAAGGTTTGTCGGCTTTATAGTCGTTGCCTTCATACTCATTTTCTTCTACTGATTCGTTTTCCTTATACTCATCTGTGCTGTACTCGTATATGTCGTGCTCTTTTTCTACTTCGTCCTTAAGAACAGGTGGAAGAAGTGGCACGAGAATTAAGTCTTGCATATTATTGGTTACTTCAAATACAACTATTACGTCAAAGTCCTTATTCGTCATATCTCTAGTTAGTAGCGCGTAGAACCTACCATCATTAAACCCTTCTTGGCTTAGAGCAAATGAAGTTACTACCGAGTTATTAACGTAAGCTGTTAATTCCAGAGCTTCATTAATTCCCTCTAGTGCATCATATTCGCTTGTAAATAGGCTTATATTGTGAAGTGCATCATTAAGAGTTACAACGCTATCCTCAGCAACTATATTACTTAGTCCTGAGATTATAGTATTTAGGTTCTCAGTAGTAATATAGGAGCCTTCATAGGTAGTGTTTTCAACAATAATAGGTATTATTTCGTTTGATAAAATAGCCGTATTCCCTAAACCTGCATTGTTTAAAGTAGCTTGAAACTCAACTCTAATATCTACACCATGATTGTATACAGCGGTATTAGGTATTATAGCGGTAAAGTGACACATCCCATGTATAGCTGCAAAATCGCCAACAAGCGTAAGAACGCCTGCGGTTATTTCGTTACTATTGTTACTATTAAATGTTAATCCTAATGTTGCCATATGGCTAGGTCCAGATACAGAATATGAGCCTTTATCCACTGGGGTATTGTAAATTCTAATTATTTGGTCACTCGCACTTATATTCCATGGAATAAGTGCATTAGCATCGTCACCCTCTAAGTCTAGCTTTAATCCTCTAAGTGCCCCGTTTATTTTGTCTATGCTCGTGGTTTCAAGGGTAACTACTCCGTCTCCGCCCTGCTGTGGGTTTGCTGTAGCTCTTAGTATCAGTGGTGTGCCGCCACCCTTTGTAGTAGCTAATGTGTCTGGTAGGCTTCTTACCGCAAGTGGAGCTGTAATTGTGCCAGTAGTAGCATTTGTAAGTGTTCTTGGTATCACAACATGGAAGTTGTTGCCGTCTAGTAATATATTGCCGTTTGGTGCTGGTGGTACAGGGTCACCACCACCTGCTTCTGTATCAAATAATCCAACAGGAGTTGTTGTTGTTATAGTAGTTCCTGTTATGGCATCGCTACCTACGGTTACTTTCAAGTAAGCCACTGGTCCGTTTCCGTCTGCTGGGGTCTCATCATCCACCGCAATATGAGAAACACCGCCGACAGGAACAACTCCGTTAAATATAGGAAGATAATGTGTTCCGTTGTTCGTCAAAACTGTACCCGCTAATCCAGCAAGCCATGTATTAAAACCAGAAATATCAGTTGATGCTAAAGCGTTGCCTGTTTTGTCAAGTACAATTGCGCCTCTGCTCGATTCTGTTTTGTCCGCTTCTCTAAGAACACTCTGGATATTAATTCTAGCCCTTACATGTGCACCGTGGTTATTTACTGCACTATTTGGAATATTAGCGTATAGCGTTCTACCTCTAAGATTCGCAAGACCAGCGTCGGCACTGTTAACCATTACAGTTTGCACTCCTGTGCCATTAGTAGTTACATGTAGTGTTGCTAATATAGGTGCTGAACTTATAGCGTTTTCATGGATAGTAACTATATGGTGCGCTGGACTACCATCGCTATTAGTTTGTATCCAGTCTAGGTTATTTTTAGAAGCAGTACCAAATGCTTGTAGGCTGTTGAGTGCCGCTTTTAGACCAGCTTCGTTAGCTGCGGTTTTAAGAATGCTAGTAAGCGCGTCCCTACGAGTATCACCGTTTGTGCTATTAGCGGTAGCTAATGCTTCTAAATCTGTATTATTAACAACTAGACTTGGTATAGCAGTAGTTGTTGCGATTGAAGGTGTTCCTAATTTCCTTATAGAAAGTGGTACTGTGAGGTTATCATTTCCAGTATGTGCAGCCGCTGGTATTCCTAGGCTGAAGTTCTCACCTTCTGTTAGTGCTCCACTTGTTGAAGAATCTCCGCTACGGTGTAGTACTACTGTTTCTACTGTGTTTCCGCTTCCGCTAAGGGTTACTCTTAGGTAGTATGGCGTTGGAGCTGCTGTTTCTGTAGTATTGTAAATACGGAAATCATGATGTGATCCATTGTTTTCCCAAGTGATAGCCACTCCGCCTACAGATACGCTACCCTTAGTTAAAGCATTAAGTTGCGCTACGATATCCTTATGACCGCCTAGAGTATTAGAAGCTGCTAAACCACCGCTAGTAACTGGTGCTGCTGTTTCACCTGCTGCGTAATCAGTCGCAAGTACAATTGCAACTCTTTCGCCGCTTAGGTTTGTTTCTCCAGGTGGTTTTGGTGCCGCTTCGGCTATAGTAAAGTCAACCGTAGCATTTGCTATAATTGGAACTGTGAAATTCTCTACTGCGCTACCTGGAACTAAAGCGTGAAAGCTTTGGTTTCTTGTTATGGTACTTAGGTTAGCACTAGCTTTTATAGTAGCTGAAGTTATTGTATTTACTACCCTGCGCCCATTAGCACCTTCAGTAGTTGTTACGTTTAGGGTCATTAATGGTGCAGTGCCGTTTGCATTTGTACCTATAGTAATTGCGTGGTGAGTAGGAGAACCCGTTTCTTGTGTCCAGCGTAAATCCGCGCCAAGTACCTGTAAGCCATTAAGTGCATCTATTATTCTATCTCTATTAGCTGTGTTAGTTATTACAACGTTTACAAGTGCTGCGTCTCTAGCTGGTTGCTCACTACCTCTTAGGGCAATTATATCAGCACGAGTAATATCTAAGCCGATAGGAGACGCTATGGTGACTGCTGAACCTGGAAGGCTTCTAACTGCGATTGGTAGTGTCGCGATATTAACACCCTCTGCTGTGTGGTCGGCTGGTACTCTTAGGCTAAAGTTGTTGCCGTCCGCTAATCCATTTGAAGTAAGATTGATTGCAGCTCCTGTTTCTCTTACTACTATAGCAAGGTCATTAGCAACATTACTAACTATGCCAGTAGATGTTACTGTTATCTGTAAATCGTAAGCAGTTGGATTACCACTACCGTTATAAATAGGAATATTCCTTGTTGCTCCATTACCGCCACCAGTATCTGTTATAGTCCAACTTATATTCGTAGAGTTTAAAGCAGTAAGCATATTTGCAATTTCGGTAGCATTACTTAACGTTGTAGGACCTGTTTCATTAAGGATAAGTGCCATATTTGAATTATTAAGATTTCTATCTTGTTGTGTAGTGATATTAACTCTAATATCTTGGTCAGTAATACCTGTAGTGCCAGTAGCTACTGAATCGTTTTGGATTCTTAGACCGCGTATAGCTGTTATTTTAGCCTCAGTTAAAGCTGCTCCACCTAAATTTACGTTTGGTAGTGCACTTCTTTCTCCATTTGCGTTAAATATTAACCATGATTCTGGATGGATAATTGCACCTTGGTCATTTGTGAAATAAATCCTATGTGAATTCACTCCCCAAACTACATCGTATCCTTCACCAGCTACACCGTTTTCGATTTTTAAGTTGTCAAGAAGCCCTGCGATTGCTGAACCGTTTAGTAATGTACTGTTTTCAGCAAATTTAAATGTAATAGGCCCGCCATATGCATTAATGGTTGGGCGTGTCGCTCTAGTTACTGCTATGTCAGTGGTAATACCTCTATTAGAAGCGTCGTTAGGTGCTGCTATGTGCTCTGCGGCTATTATTACGTCTGTTAAAGATGTACTAGCATAAGGACTACCACCCGTTACGGATATTTCAGTTATATCCTGTGGGCTTGAATCTACAGCACCAGCAGTAAAGTTTAATGTTAAATTCTGTCCTCCAACTATGAAAGGAATTGCACGTTGACCTGGTTCCCATTTTACGGTATTGCCATTAATTCTTAAGCTTCGTAAAGAGTCCACAAGTGCAGTTGTATCTGTAGCAAGTGCACCATTTACATCAAAGGCAATTGCAATATTTCCTTCTGTTGTAGCTATAGGATCAGCAATTGGTGCCTGTGCTATTGTTACAGTTGAAGTAGTATAAATATCTCTACCGTTAAGCCCCTGCGTGCCAGTAACTGAACTATTTTGTATGCTTAAGCGGCTTTCAGTTCCTTCTGGTATAATTCCATTTACTTGTACTGAACCTAAGCCCCCATTAGCAGCGAAATTAACTACTAGATTTGCGCCCACAATTGGGTTTCCATTTGCCCCTATGAAGTTAAGTGTATGATCTCCAGCTGTTCCTGATCCCCAAACTAACGGCCTATTTGTACCTTCAGGATCTGTAAATACTAGGGCACGAAGTGCATTAATGATTGCTGCTTCATTTGTCACAGCTGTACTCGCGTAGTTAAGGTCAATTGGAATGTTTGCAGTAAGTTGTACTGCTGGTTGTGCCGTAGTACCTCTTGTTACGCTTAATTCTGTAATAACATTAACTGATCCAATTCCGCTAGTTGTGCTGATTAGATAGTTTGGTATTACTAGTCTTCCCTCTACAGTGCTGTTAGCCGCTAGGTTATGACCGTTAACTATATTCACATTAACTAGCTCACCACCTAAGAAGTGGAATTTTACTCCCGCGCCTGTGAGTCCGCCCGCGCTATTTAGGAATGGTACCTCTACATTGTAGTTAGGCGTAGCTGTAGGGCTTGACCACTGAATTTCTTGGCTATTAACTCTTAATCCTTGAAACGCGCTAGTTAGTGCTGCATTATTAGTAAGGATACCGTTTGAAAATAGTGTAGCCGTTAGGGCACTTCCATCTGCTGGAATTTGTGTTATAGGTACCTGTGCTCTAGTTACTGATACTTCAACTAAAACATGCCTAGTACCTAGGCCTGCTGTACCTGCTACACTTGCATTAGGTATTGTTAAGGTTAAATCTGTAGTTGTTCCTGCACCTAATAGGGCCTCTCCGTCAAGTACGTTTACGCTAACTACCCTATTATTTAGTACATGAATCCTTAGCGATGCGCCATTACCCATGTTAATTGTGAAGTTACCATTTTGCCAGCTAAGAGGCGCGCCTCTGAACGTTAGGCCATTTAGAATCGCTGCAAGTGCATCAGATTGACCATCAACAGGTGTACCGTCAGATTGTAGATTAATGTTAAGTAATCCGCCACCATCTACCATAACTGGAGGGCCTGAAATTACTGGCGGTTCAAAAGGAGCTTCATTATCAGTACTTCCTTGGTCGTCGCTATCACCACTAGTACTCTCTTCTACCGCTGGCGGTTCTTCTGCCGCTGGTGGTTCATTCTGTGCAGCTTCCTCAGCTATAATTTCCGCAATTGCTGCTTCTACTAGGTCTATTGGTGTCCAATCCGTAACGGTCGTTACTGCTGCCTCTGTACCTACTGGTTCAGTCTGTATGATTGCAGGATTTGTTACTGTAACTCCTATAGAGTTTATAGTTGCTTCCTCAATATTTCCTGTTCCACTTATAGCAACTGGTGCATCTATAACAATGCTTTCAATAGTGGCACCTCGGCCTAGTGATATCCTAGAGCCAGCCGCCTCCTCAAGCACATTGAAGTTTGCAATCCTAGTAGGAGTCGCTCCTGTACCACCTGTGTTTAATACTCTAAAGCTAGTATTAGGCTGTGTCACATGCACATCATTGAATACGCCTGCTAAACTTACATTCGTACTATGAATATGTAATCCGCCTGTTACCTCCACATTCTGAATTGTTACTAAGCTATTCGCTAGACTAGGTGAAATATTTAGGTCACCACTGATAACTACATTTCTTATGTTCACTGGCTCTGTTCCAGAAATAGTTAGTGTTCCGTTTATCTCAGTTACTTCATAGTCTGAACCAAAGTCGCCCTCAACTGTTAAATCAATTGCTTCTTCCTCAATTACTCCATATTCAATAAGAGTCTCTGTTACTGAAGAAATTGTTTCTGTTATCGCACCTAGTGATATTGTCGCGCCTTCCTCAAAATTTCCTTCTAGGAAATTTATAATAGATTCATTTTGACTAATTGTATTCACTACCTCATACAGCCAATTCATAGAACCGTCGGTTACACCTTCTTCGGAATACTCGCCTCCTGCGGTTACCAATTCAAGACCTTCAGATGTTGCTACTGCATCTTCTTCGCCTGATAGATTATTTAAAATCGCTTCCACTATCTCTGCACCAAATGTTTCTTCTAACATCCTTAGGAGTTCATCGGCTGTTACTGGTGCGTTCGGGTCGAAATATTCTTCCACGCCCTCTCCTTCGTCATACCCTCCTTGTTCGTATGCTTCATTGTCTGATAAAACATGCGATTCTACCTCAGGTACTACATTGTTTGCCAAAACATTCAGTGGCAAAGAACTTGCTCCTAAAGCTACAGTTAACGTTGCTACGGCCATTTTTTTCAACTTATACTTCACTCTTTAAACACTCCTCTTTTTTTATTTACTTTCGATAACAAGTAACCACGTTGTTTACCTGTTGCACTCATTGTAGCAGTTCATCAGCTTTTTGTAAATATGTTCACAAATCTTTGCACAAAATAAAAATTTTGCCCTTGACCTTCTTGTACCTATTTACTTTCGGTAACAAGTAATCACGTTGTTTACCTGTTGTACTCATTGTAGCAGTTCATTAGCTTTTTGTAAGTACGTTCACAATTTTTTGCACAAAATAAAAATTTTACCCTTTAACCCTCTTGTGGCTTCGCCGAAAGAAAAATAAAAAAAGAACGCGTGTATGCGCGTTCTTAAAAAAAGTGGTCAAGCACGCACGCGGGCGTGGGCCGCTCCCACAAGGGCTTCACCCTTGACCCATTTTCGGCTACCGTCGAGAAGATAAGGGCTTCTCCCTTGAACCTTAATTATTAAAACCTTTAAAACCATGAGACTCCGTCTCACACTCTGCAAACTTTTTCAAAAAGTTTGATCAAAACCTGCACGCGCCTAAGTTCAAAAGATTAAGACCTTGGGCTTCGCCCAAACCCACAAGGGTTTCACCCTTGACCCATTTTCGGCTACCGCCGAGAAGATAAGGGCTTCGCTCTTGAACCACTTTCAGCTACCTCCGAGAAAAGAAAAAATCAAAAAAAAGAACGCACATATGTGCGTTCTTAAAAAAAGTGGTCAAACAAGCACGCTCTTGAAATTGCCGTATACGGTAATGGGTATGGGGCAGATAGACCCACAATTTTTTAATCTTTAATGAGTTGACCTTCGTTCGCATAACTCAAATATTTGTATGATTGATTGGTATATTATTTCTGCTGATCTTCTTTGAATAGCTGGATCTGCAAACATTGCCGCTTCTTGTGGGTTAGTCAGGAACCCAAGTTCCAGTAAAGTAGAGGGCATTGTTGTGTTTCGTAGAACAGAAAAATTCGCTGTTCTTACTCCCCTGTCTATTGTTCCAAGACCTTGGATAAGATTCCTTTGAAATATTTCTGAAACTTCCCTTCTAGTTACGTTGAAGTTTGCATCTGTTGCACTTGCAAGATAATATGTTTCTGTTCCTCGTGCGATGTTATTATTTGCTACTGCGTTCATGTGTATAGATACGAATAAATCAGCTTGCAAATTATTAGCTATTTCAGCTCTTTCAACTAAAGGAATAAATACATCTGTATCTCTTGTTGTAAATACTTGAATATTTGGATTAGGCAAAAGCATATCTCTAACCATGTTCGATATGTTCAGAACTACATCTTTTTCTAAAACTCCGAAATGCACTGCACCAGGGTCATGCCCACCATGTCCTGGGTCAAGTACCACTATCCATTGATTTGTTTGTGCTGGACGCATAATATTTATAAAAATACTTTCTGGATTTTGTGAAAGCTCTGCTGCTACAATTCTATTGCCGTTTACAGTAATACGAGTAACCCCATTTTGTGTTGATATTTGCACTGATTCTACAAGGTCACTGTTAACGTCCATTGTTCCATAACCTAGGAAATCAGAAAAATCTCCGGGTAAAGTTATAATATAATTTTGGTTACGGTAGTTTGTAGTTTGCGTTATATTTTCTATAGTAATCGGGAATCTTTCATCTCTTGCAATAACTATACTGTTGGTAAGTTCGTTAAAAGTTATATTTCTGAAAGTCGATTCTCTGAGTGTTATTGTAGTAACGTTTCCATCATGCGCAATAGAACGCATAGCTGGTTTATTTAAATGGGCTATTATCCTTACTGTATTTTGATTTAATTGTGATATCTGTAATCCTCTTATAAACTCACCATTTAAACTACCAAGTTGTTCTACGTCTTCTAGTATGGAGTTTGGCAAATCAATTACTAATGTGCCTGCTTGTTCTGATATATTTAGTGCTGAAACATTGTTACCTACTATACTTATAATGTCTGCGTGTTCTTCGTGAGTAACACTTATATCTGTAATTACATTTTCTTCAAATATAACATATATTTGCATTCTATCTTCAGATACAAAAATACTATATTCTGGCTGGTCAATTAATTCAAAAACTACACGACTTACTGCAGGTGCAACTGTATTTTGTGCCGAACGTATTCTACTAACATTTGGGCTAGAATCTACCACTATATTTGTATTTGAAACAGCCATATTAGCGTTATGTACATCTACAACAAGTCTATCATCATCTACCATGAAATAATTAGCCGCGCTTATTTCAGATGATGCTTCTATCACAAAGAAATGTGCTTGACCAACCTGTGGTACATGAATATCTGTAATTCTTGTGAGTGGAAAATTCATGCTTGGTATTTGCCCTGCTGTATGAACATTATTATCATTTATAACTGGCATTTCAGGTTGAGTTACTTGTGGCTCTTGATTCTGTGATATATTATCTTCTGAGTCATCACCATGTATAACTGTTATAGAATTATCTGCATTATTTGAGGATTGGTCTTGTCCTAAGTTCCAACTGCCTTGTGAATCTATAACCATGAAATCATTTGTATTACTTTCTGGTTCGTAATCTGGTTCTAAAATTTCAGGTGTATCTATGTATACTGTTCTAATGGCTTCATTCCAACCAACATCAAATCCTAAAGCTTCAGCTACAAAACGCACTGGAATCATCGTTCTATCATTTATTATTCTAGCTGGACTAGCCATTGATATCCTACTACTATTAAAACTAGCTACATCATTATCAATTTCTAAAATTATTAAATCTTCTTCAAAAGCTATATATACTGATTGTGTACTAGCATTCCAGCTTACAACCGCTCCAACAGGTTCAAATACATCTCTAGCAGGTACCATTGTATGTCCAGATAAAATAACTGGGGGTGATTCCATACTTTCTACTTTAACTCCGTTTATAACTAAGCTTATTTCCTGCTGAATATTTCCCAATGATACTGTTTGCATAGCCACAATGAAGCCTAGGCATACTAAAAACGCGTTAAAAAATTTTCTAAATTCCATCCTTAACCTCCTAAATTATGTAATCTTATACTAAAAGTGATTTTATTATATCAGAAATTATCATTAAATGGTTTACCTTAGATTAATTTGAAACACAATTGTAAGGCAAGTAAAAGAGAAAACCTTGGGACTTCGTCTAAGCTATTTTTATTTCATTACTTATGTATGCATGAAAAAAGACATAAAAAGGGAACGCACGTATGTGCGTTCCCTTACGCGGTCAAACACATTGTGTTCGCGCGTGCGCTTGTCGGGGTGTGGGGATGAAATCCCCACGGTCTTAATCTTTTAATCTTTGCTCGCATAACTCAAACACTTCTAAAATAGATGCATATATTATTTCTGCTGATTTTTTTTGGGTTGCTAACTCTGCAAACATAGCCGCTTCTTGAGGATTAGTTAAAAATCCAAGTTCTAATAAGATAGAGGGCATTGTTGTGTTTCTTAAAACTGAAAAATTTTCTGTTCTTACACCTCTATCTATTGTACCAAGACCTTGTATAAGGTTTCTTTGAAATATTTCTGCAACTTCTCTCCTGGTTACATTAAAGTTAGCATCTGTTTCACTTGCAAGATAATATGTTTCCGTTCCTCTTACTATACTATTATTTGCTACTGCATTAAGGTGTATAGACACAAATAAATCAGCGTCTGCATTATTGGCTATTTCAGCTCTTTCAATTAGCGGAACATGTATGTCAGTATCTCTTGTTGTTAATACGTGGATATCTGGATTTTGTAAAAGCATGTCCCTAACCATGTTAGATATAATAAGAGCTACTTCTTTTTCTACAACCCCAAAATGTACTGTTCCAGGGTAACGTCCACCATGTCCTGGATCAAGCACTACTATTCTTTGACCATCTATTATATCTATAATTTCTACATCTTTTTGAGTATCTTGTTCACTAATATCATTTCCATCTATAACTATATTTTCTCCAAAACTAACATATATTCGCCTTCTGTCCTCAGATAAAAAAATATTATATTCTGGCTGTCCAATTAACTCAAAAACTACGCGACTTATCGCTGGCGAAACATTATTTTGTGCTAACCGAATTCTACTAACGTTTGGGCTATTATCTATTTCTACATTATTTGCATCTGAAATATGCATATTAGCGTTATGTATATCTATAACAAGCCTGTCATTTTCCACCATAAAATAGTTAGCTGCACTTATTTCAGATGACGCTTCTACTATAAAAAAGTGTGCTTGATTATCCTGCGGTATGTGCATATTTATAATTCTTGTTAACGGAAAATTTATGCTTGATATTTGACCTAAGCTATGAATACCTTCATCATCTATAACAGGTATTTCGGGTCTAGTTTGTTGTGGTTGTTCTTGATTTTCAACTTCAACTTCATCTTCTAATTCGTTTTGTATTCCTATCTTATCTTCATATAAATCATCTTCATCTGATTCATCATCGTGTATAATTATAGGATTTTCTATATTATTTAAGGATTGGTCTTGTTCCAAATCTGAACCATTTTGTGAATCTATAACTATGAAATCATTTGTACTATTTTCTAGTTCGTAATCTGGCTCTAAAATTTCAGGCATATCTATGTATACTATTCTAGTTGACTCATCCCAAGTAACATCAAAGCCTAAAGTTTCAGCTACAAAACGCACTGGAATCATCGTTCTATCATTTATTATTCTAGCTGGACTAGCCATTGATATTCTACTACTATTAAAACTCGCTACATCATTATTAATTTCTAAAATTATTAAATCTTCTTCAAGAGCTATATATACTGATTGTGTACTAGTATTCCAACTTATAACCGCACCAACAGGTTCAAGTATATCCCTAGCAGGCACCATCGTATGTCCAGATAAAATAACTGGAGGTGATTCCATACCTTCTACTTTAACTCCATTTATAACTAGACTTATTTCTTGCTGGCTATTTCCAAATGATACTGTTTGCATAGCCACAATAAAACCTAGGCATAATAAAAACCTGTTAAAAAATTTTCTAAATCCCATCCTTGACCTCCTAAATTATATGATTTTATACTGAAAGTAATCTTATTATATCAGAAATTATCATTAAATGGTTTAACTTAGATTAATTTGAAACATAATCGTAAGACATGTAAAAGAGAAAACCTTGGGGCTTCCGCTCAAGGCTCGCCTTAACCCTGACAAGCGCACGCGCGAACACAATGTGTTTGACCGCTTTTCGGCTCTGCCGAGAAAAGAGTAAAAGAACAAGAAAAAAAGATTTAAAAAAAGAACGTGAATATCACGTTCTTAAAAAATGGGTCAAGGGTGCAACCCCTGCTAAGGAGACTATAACTTGGATATTAATTGTATAGATAAATGTAGCTATCAAACCGACGGAAAATGCACACTAAACGAAGCCTCAAACATTACCGAACTAACCTATTCCCATGAATGCGTATGCCCTTATTTCAAGATAAAAGATTAAGACCGTGGGGCTACTCGCCCCACTCCCCCAGCAAGGGCTTCGCCCTTGACCCTCTTTCGGCTATCGCCGAGAAAAGAAAAATATCAAAAAAAGACCGCGCATTATGCGCAGTCTAAAAAAAGCGGTCAAGCGCGCTTGCGCTTGTCGGGGTTTGGGGCTGAAAACCCCACGGTCTTTTAATCCTTTCAGTCTTTTAATCTTTTGAACTTATTTTGCTATATTTTTTTAACTTGTCGAATACTTGGGCGTGTATAAAGTCTATAGGCTTGTTTGTTAGAAGCTCTATCCCATCGTTTACATGAGATATAGGGTAGATGTGAAAACTATTGTTTTTCACAGCTTCTATTACCTCATCTTTTAATACAAGTTCAGCTATGTTCTGTATAGGTATTATAACCCCTTGGTTACCTGTTAAGCCCCTTTTGTTGCAGAGATCAAAAAAACCTTCTATTTTATGCGTAACACCACCTATAGCTTGTATTTCTCCATGCTGATTCATACTACCCGTTACAGCTAGTTCTTGAGAAATTGGTAACTCCGCTATACTAGAAAGTATCGCGTATAATTCCGTACTAGATGCACTGTCACCATCTATACCATTATAATTTTGTTCAAAACATATTCTACATGAAATAGAAAGTGGAAACTCTTTTGCATATGTCCCACCTAAGTAACCAATTAGAACTTGAACCCCTTTATCATGTACATTTCCACTCATTTTAGCTTCTTTTTCTATATTAATAATCCCTGATTTACCTACATATGTTGTCGCTGTTACTCGACTTGGTTTTGCAAAGGCATAATCATAAGTATCAAGAACAGCTAGGGCGTTAACTTGACCTATTTTTTCGCCCACGGAATCTATCATTATTACGTTTTCTTCTAACAAGCTACTTAATTTATCTTCATACATACTTTGCCTGTACTTTCGTTCTGATAAGGCTGTTTCAATATGTGGTTTACCTATTATTTCCGCGCTATCAAGTCTTGCCCATGTGGCTGCTTCTTCTAGTATTTCAGCTATACTATTAAAGTCTGTACTTAATTTATCCTTACGCTCCGCAAGACGCGAAAAATATTCTATAACCCTAAGAACTGCATCACCTGTAAATTCTATATGGCTTTTATTATCAACAAAATTTTTGATGAATCCTGATATTTGTTTTATATTTTCCGAATTAAAATCCATCTCATAATCAAAATCTACACGCATTTTAAAAATCTTCTTAAATTCTTCATCATAATTATATATAAGGTCATAATGAAAATGAGATCCTATAAATATTACTTTTACATTTACGTCTGTTAGTGCATCTGGCTTTATGCTCTTTATACTTATTCCTGCTGTGTATTCCTTTAGCGGTTCTATAGTTAACTCTTTTGTACGTAAAATACGCTTTAGAATTTCCCATGAATAAATATTTGAAAAAATATCATGTGCTTGTAATATTAAATAACCACCATTAGCCCGATGGATAGCACCACTTTTTATTTTCATGAAATCCGTTATAAAATTTCCTTGATCACTATCGTACTCAATTTCACCTATTAAATTTGAATATGTTGGATTATCTTCTATTATAACAGGTGCACCTACAAGGTCTTTATTATCAACTATAACGTTAATTTTATATTTGCAGAATAATTCTTGATTATCTTTCTTTGAGGCCCATGGCAAAATAGCTTGGAGTGCATCCTCATCTTCTTCTAGGTCATTACTTATAAAGTCACCTATATTTTCTAAAATATCTTCCTTCACTTGCATAATATAATCTATTACAGCTTCATTATCTTTATACTTTTCAAGTAATTTTCCAGCATAATGCCCGACAGTAAAAAGCCCTGTACTATATTCTAAATCCGCTATCTTCTTTGTAGCTATCTTTTCTTCTGTCTTTATAGTATCCAGTAAAATATTAACGTTTTCTTGTATATCATCCGAATTTTGAGATATTATTTCTTTTTCCTTCTCGCCAAGATCATTATATTCTTCTTCTGTAATCATTTCACCATCAAGCATTGGCAAAAAATATATACCAGTGTTAGTTGTCTTTATACCGAAATTTTTCAGTTTTCCGCTCTCTGAAGCATCCTTTATAAGGGATTCTCGCTTCTCGTTTAAATCCTTTAATACCCAGTTCTTATTGGTCTCAAAATCCCCATCAGAAAATGATGCTGTTAGTTTGATGGTTAACTCCTCTATAAAGCTTTCCATATCCTTTTTTAATTCTGTCCCAAGTCCTGCATTAACTCTTAACAGCTTAGGTTCGTTAGGAACCCGAAAATTATAAACATAACAAGTATCTTGTGGTACTTCTTCTGTTTTTGCCTTTTCTTCTGCAAACTTCCTGGTAAAGGTACTCTTACCACTTCCAACATCCCCACAGACATATATATTATAACCTTGCGCCTTAATTTCTAAAGCAAAATCTAAAGTTCTTTTGACTCTTTCTTGACCTATCATTCCATCATATGGCGCAAGTTCTTCTGTTGATTTAAAATTTATTAACTCTGAAGTATTAAAGTTTTTTAAATCCGTGTACTCAAGTCTTTTTGTCACTCTTTCACCCCTCTTAAAGATATTTCCACATGATTATCGCATCTTCCTTAGTATCTGAATAATAATTTTTTCTGATTCCCTCTACTTTATATCCATGCTTTAAATAAAGACCTTGTGCCGCTACATTGTTCATACGAACCTCTAAAGTAATGCCTATCATTTCTTTTTTCACTGCTATATTAGTAAGCTCGGTTAGTAACATGTCGGCTATACCTCTTCTACGAAAATCAGGACTAACAGCTACATTTGTAATATGCCCCTCCGTTACAACATGCCACATTCCAGCATATCCGACTACCTTCTCATCTTCTAATGCCACTAGATAGATACTCATTTTATTTTCTATCGCATCTTTTTCTAATGAATCTTTTGACCACGGTATACTAAATGAGTCTAACTCTATTCCATATATATCATCTATATATTTTATATCAAAAGGTAGTATTTTAGTCACTTCCATGTCTCCTTTCATATTCGCGTTCCGCTTGTGATTTGCGAATATAAATAAGCTCTAATTCATTATACTTTACGAATTTTCCTTGCTTTATTAACTCTATAGCCAAAGCACCAACACTAGCACCTCTTTGTAGCATCATATTTATAGAAGGAACGCTATAACCTTCCCTTACTAGTAACTCTTTATAAACTGATACACCGTCACCTAAAAAAATTGCCTCTGAATTATTATCATGTGCTTTAACCCAGCCAAATACTGTAGTTATATCTTCTGCCAAGTATTCGGAGATACGTTTTAATTTTTTCCCCTCCCTTAAATAAATAGCAGAGTATACTTCTGAACGCCTTGCGTCCATTATTGGCACAATCAGCTTTTTTTCTTCAAAAATATTATATGCTAAAGAATCCAATGTAGGAACAGGAACTAAAGGCACGCCAAGACCATGAGCTATAGCTTTTGCTGTACTTCCTCCTATACGTAACCCTGTAAAAGAACCAGGGCCTGAAGAACACGCTACAAAATTTATATCTGAAATATCTATCTCTATTGTTTTTAATAAATTTTCTATCATAGGCATAAGAGTTTCTGAATGCGTCTTTTTATAATTTATAGTAAACTCACCCATCACTTCATTTTCATTTACAACCGCTACACTAGAAACAGTAGCCGTTGTATCAATTGCTAAAACCTTCATAATTCTTCACCTCTATCAAACGATAATCTTCATCCTTAGATAAATCTTTAGAAATATTAATTTCCACTGCATTCTTAGGTATCAGTTCTTTTATTAATGTACTCCACTCCACAAGGCATACACCCTCGCCATAAAAAAATTCTTCGTAACCTGTATCATACATTTCTTCTATATCTCTAATTCTATACACATCAAAATGGTATAGGTCATATTTCCCCTTATACACATTCATAATACTAAAAGTAGGGCTTGTAACACTATCCTTTATCATTAATCCCTCAGCAAACCCTTGAGAAAAAGCAGTTTTTCCGCTACCCAAATCACCATTCAAGCAATAAATATCCTTCGGTTTTGCTTTCTCCGCTACCCTTTTCGCAATTTCTTTTGTTTCTTCTACCGAAAAACTTTCATAAATCATACGTTTTTTCCTTTCCTCCGTTATTAACAAATTCTAGCACAGTTATTTCATCATTTCAATCAAACCTTAAAGATCAAGAGATTAAAAGATTTAAAGATTAAGACCGTGGGGCTCTGCCCCAAACCCCGCAAGCGTAGCACGCTTGACCGCATTTCGGCTTCGCCAATGTTAAAAGGGAATACGAATGAAAAGTGTATTAAAAAAGAACGCGCATTCGCGCGTTCTTAAAATGGGTCAAGGGTGAAACCCTGAAAGACGTGTGAGACAGAGTCTCACGGTTTTAATCTTTTGACTTTAAAACGAAATTAACTTAGCAACTACGATACAATAAAGGAATGATTAATAAGAATATTATAGCTAGGAAAGAAAGTATAACATCTATTATACGATGTCTTTTTGATCTGTCTTCTTAGGATATCACCCATTTTTTGTATTATGATAAGAGCTTTTTAATTCCTTAATTTATCAAAAATCTGAGTTAGTTCCTCTAACAATGATATATCAAAACCAGCCAGGAACGTACTATTGTTTATAAACCCCACTGCATAATAATCATCATACATAAAAACATTGCTTCTCTTTATATGGCTGATAGACTCTAGGCCTGTTAGTGGGCTCTGTATAGATAAATAAACATTTACGGCAAATAATTCACTGCCATCTATATAGTAGGATATCTGTATTAGCCCTACTGTAGAGTTATTTTTCATTTGTCTCGCATTTACTCTGGTTATCCCTCCTGTATGTTGAGCAAAGGGTGATAGAGTTCTTTTTACTTCGTCAAATTCTTTACTATTTGTATCTATGCTAATAAATTGCGTTCCACTTTTCATGCTTATCTTATCTACTTTATAAAACATTTCTTTGGCGGACAGAAATAACCAAGCATCTGCATTACGATTCCTATCAACTAGATTTATCAAATAAAAACTAACTACAACATATACTATGCCTACTAACATCCTAATATTTCGCTTTACCACCATACCCCACCCTAACATTAGCTCGCTCAAATAAGTCATCTAAGTTTAAATTTAGATGACTTACGACCTATTTTTATCTATCTATTCCATAGCCTTATTGCCTCTTGAGCTATTCCTGTGATGTTATCAAAATTCCAATCTGTTGAGTCCCAGCGTTCAGTAGATGTCTCGCTTAGATCGCCTAATATAACATTATACTGTAACACCCTACTTGGGGCGAGCATTACTGCACCATTAACTCTTCCCTGTCTTATGTAAGTTACGTTTACGGTATGATCAAACGCGTTTGTTTGTGCAGCTAATACTAAACTTCCGCCTTCAGTCACAATGGCAAAGAGTGTGGCTACAATTCCTACAGGCCTACCTATCAGTAAGCCTATCGCAGATATTGTTGTTCCCCTTGCTAATGCTATTGTTCTTGTGTTGACTGTGCTCATTTGACTATTTTGATAAACACGTGATACTACTCCATTTTGAGTAACTCCTCCTATAGATGCAAATCCTCTATTCGCATGACCTCTTGTGCTCATTTCCCTAATAACCCTAGGGTTTGTTACAGTAAAAGCTTCTATTAAGTTACTTTCTATGTCTACTATTTCACTAACTTCTATATTTACATCCAACGTATGATTTAAAGGTATTTCTCCATCTACCACTTGGAAAAATATATTCTCCATCAACTCGCTATGGTCTATTACTCCCTGTCGCATGTAGCTAGAAAACAACTCATTATTCTCGTATAACGACATCACATCATAGGTAACTATATCTGTTGCTTTATCTCTATGATAAATTTTTAGTACTCCTGTTGCAGGGTTATACTCCATTGTTACGGTATAATCAGCCGTATCTCTAAAGAAATACGTTATGCCATGATACTCACTTATGTCCATCCAGTAGTCACTTGTAATACGTTCTTGTATTGTATTCACATTTTGATTAGCGATTGACGTTCCTGTTACTGTTGTAGGCATAAGTACAGTGTTTGTTAACATCATTGCACTTAATAATAGTGGTATACTCTTTTTCATAATTATATCCCTTTCTCATTGAGTTTAGTATTTTTGTGATATCACTTAGTCGATTATCTAGTATGTACACCTACCTTCTAGAATGATTTCATTGCCAATTTCCCTGCAATGAATGGTATATCGTTTAGAAAATCTTATATTTATCCACATCTATGGGGCAATTGCCTGACTCACGTATAACAACTTATTGTCTATGTAAAAATCTCTATTGCAAAATCATTTTTAATTGTTAAGTAAGAGGTAGCTCTTTTGAGATTCAAATCAAGTAACTTGGTTGATACTTAATCTGCAAGTCTTGTAGATAGGATATTGTGTCGTATTAACACATAATTATTTTAATATATATATATATATATTTGTCAACTAATATGTAAATTAATTCATAAAATTTAAAAAATATTTATAAAATCCAACCTTTTTAGATCAATATATGCGCATCTTGATACGCCTCATAACTGCAAAAAAAGAACGTGCATTCGCACGCCCTCAAAACCTTAATGTATTAATATCTTTAAAGCGAAATTAAATTAGCAACTACGATACCATGAAGAAATGATTAATAAAAATATTATAGCTAAGAACGAAAATATAACATCTATTACACGATGTCTTTTTGACCTGTCCTCGCCTGGTAGCAACAACTTGCCCCTTTTTCTTTGAGTTGAATATTTGAATACTCGAAAAATTCTTTCGATGAAGTATAGCGTAGTCAAAAAAAGTAAAATTTCTACAAAGTCCCTGTCCCTAAAACCTCTATGTCGCAAGCTAATCCCTCCTTTTTATAATGTAACTTTAACTAAGAATCTTTAGCTAATTAGTTAAACCACACTCTACTAAAATAAAAGTCTGCATTATGTATAGCGTGATTGAGACTAATTATAGCATTGAAAACAGCAATACTACCACTAGCTGCTGTTATTACTGCTACTACCCTACCCATAAAAAGTGCTGTAATAGCAACTATTGCTAACAAGATGCCAACAGTCGCAATCAATCGAAACTCTTTAGTATTTACAGATTCAACAGCGCTTTGAAATGACATTAAATCGCTAGGTCTATTTACTCTACTTTCAAGCCCACTTCTCCTACTGTTACCTGAGCGAATTGTCCACAAAGGATCATCAGTATGGCCGTCAGTGTTCCACTTAAAATTTATACGAAACTCTCTATTTGAAAAAGTATTCTGGGATGCAGTAAACTCACTGATTTCTGCGAGCAACCCTCTGAATGGTAACATAGCATATACAGCAATTGAAATAATGGCTAATATTATAATGAACGATAAGACCAACTCCACAGTTTTATTATAAAATTTCATTCTAAAATATCTCCTCCACTTATTAAATAATACTTTGAACAAAACTTCATGGTACTAAAAATGACGATAAAAATATTATAGCTACAAAAACAAATATAACACCTACTATACGATGTCTATGTAGTATGTCGTTATCTGTCAATTGCCGTTTACTTTCTTTTTTACGAGATTTATTTATAATTCCAATTCTTTTTTTACTTGGTATTCCAAATAAATAAAACATACCTCCAACGAAGTATATTATTACACCTAAGAAAAGCAACAAATCAGTATTTAACAAAGACCCTACAATTACAACTATTAAAACAAAAAAAAGTAACAGGCTAGTATTTAACAAAAACCTCACAACTAATCCCCCCTTTTTTCACGAACTAATGTAGATACACATTTCAATAATCCCCCTAATTGCAAAAAAAGAACGTGCATTCGCACGTTCTTAAAAAAAGCGGTCAAGCGCGCTGCGCTTGCAGGGTTTGGGACGGAGTCCCAAAAAGGTCTTAATCTTTTGACTTTTTACATCATACCGCCCATGCCACCCATACCGCCCATACCACCTTGTGGCATAGCACCTTCTGGTTCTGGTAAGTCAGCAATTACGCTTTCTGTAGTAAGTAAAGTCGATGATACACTTGTAGCGTTTTGTAGTGCAGACCTAGTTACTTTAGTTGGGTCGATGATTCCTTCATTAACCATGTTAACATATTCTTCAGTTAAAGCATTGAAACCAATTCCGCTTTCTGATTCTTTAACTCTGTTAACTATTACACTGCCTTCAAGACCAGCGTTGTTAGCAATTTGACGAAGTGGAGCTTCTAAAGATTTTAATACGATAGATGCACCTGTTTTTTCATCGCCTTTTAATGTAGCCATTAATTCAACAATACTTTTGCTTGCGTGGATGTAAGAAGAACCTCCACCACCAATAATACCTTCTTCTACTGCTGCACGAGTAGCTGCAAGAGCATCTTCCATACGTAATTTTTTCTCTTTAAGTTCTGTTTCAGTAGCTGCACCAACTTTAATTACTGCAACACCACCAGCCATTTTAGCAAGTCTTTCTTGCAGTTTTTCTTTATCAAACTCTGATTGACTTTCTTCGATTTGACCTTTTAATTGGTTAACACGTGCGCTTATTTCTGATTTGTCACCAGCACCATCAACAACGATTGTGTTTTCTTTTTCAACTCTAACAGTTTTTGCACGACCTAAGTCTTCTAAAGTTACATCTTTAAGGTCAAGACCTAATTCGTCAGCGATAACTTTACCACCTGTTAAAATAGCGATATCTTCAAGCATAGCTTTTCTTCTATCACCGAAACCAGGAGCTTTAACAGCTACACAGTGGAAAGTACCTCTTAATTTATTTACAACAAAAGTAGCTAGGGCTTCGCCTTCTACATCTTCTGCGATAATTAAAAGTTTTGCACTTGATTGAACGATTTGCTCAAGTAGTGGTAATACATCTTGGATATTAGAAATCTTTTTATCTGTTATAAGGATATAAGGATTATCAAGTTCTGCTACCATTTTATCCATATCTGTAGCCATGTATGCTGATAAGTAACCACGGTCAAATTGCATACCTTCTACAAGTTCAAGTTCTGTGCTCATTGTTTTAGATTCTTCAACAGTTATAACACCATCGTTAGATACTTTTTCCATCGCGTCAGCTATCATAACACCAACTTCTTCATCGCCTGAAGATATTGCCGCTACTTTTGCAATATGGTTTTTACCATCTACATTTTGGCTCATACCTTTAATAGCTTCTACAGCTGCTTCTGTTGCTTTTTGCATACCTTTTCTTAAGATGATAGGATTTGCACCAGCTGCTATATTTTTTAAACCTTCTTGTACCATAGCTTGAGCAAGTACTGTTGCTGTAGTAGTACCATCACCAGCTACATCATTAGTTTTTGTTGCTACCTCTTTTACAAGTTGAGCACCCATGTTTTCAAAAGCATCTTCAAGTTCTATTTCTTTAGCGATAGTAACACCATCGTTTGTAATTAAAGGTGTACCATATTTTTTATCCAAAACCACGTTACGTCCTTTAGGTCCTAGTGTAACTTTTACTGCATCAGCAAGTTGATTAACACCTGATTCTAGTGCTGTTCTTGCATCTACGCCAAATTTAATTTGTTTTGCCATTCTTTTTTTCCTCCTTATATAATTATAATTTTTTTGTATTTTAATATTTACTATTCTACAATAGCTAATATATCGCCTTGCTTGATTATGATGTATTCTTCTTTATCTATTTTAACGTCTGTACCTGAATATTTAGAGTAAATTACTTTGTCGCCAACTTTAACTTCCATTTTTACTTCTTTACCCTCTACGATACCTCCAGGACCTACTGCTACAACTTCAGCCTCTTGTGGTTTTTCCTTAGCCTGACCAGTTAATACTATTCCAGATTTAGTTGTTTCTTCTGCTTTTAATTGTTTAACCACAACTTTGTCGCCTAATGGTTTAAGTTTCATATTTCACTACCTCCTGATTACTATATTTTATTATTTTTTCCAACTTACTAGCACTCTGGTTTAATGAGTGCTAATCACAAGATATATATTAACCTTTGCAAATACTTTATGCAATTACGTTTTTACATAAAAAAAAGGCATTTATATTAAATTAAATGCCTTTTACTTTTTTTTAATTCGATTTTCTTTATTTTTTACCTATTTGCTTGATTCTAGCATAATGAAACAAATATTGTTGAGCAAATCCTGCATACTCTCCCCATTTTTCATCTGCAAAGGTGTGAATTTTCTTCATACTTACTTCTTCATCATTAAAGTAGAAGTATTGCATTACCCTTCTAACCCAAACATCTATCGGGAAAACTTCGCCCTTACCCATAGAAAATAACATTGTACAATCTGCAACTTTTGGGCCTACGCCATGTATATTTAAAAGTTCTCGTCTTAATTCGTCAGTTTCCATATCTTTTAGATTTTCAATTAATATTTCACCACTGCTTAATTTCTCTACAGCGTCTTTTATATACTTAGCTCTGAAACCCGTTTTACATTTCATTAATTCTTCTTCTGAAACTCTATTTAAGACTTCAGCAGCTGGAAATGAGTAATATCCGCCCCTTAAATCATTACCATACTCTCTTGAGATATTTTCTATTACCTTCTTTATCATAGGTATGCGGTTATTCTGTGATATGATAAATGAGATTAGACATTCATAAGGCTCTTGATTAAGTATGCGTATGCCCGATGCAAACTCTATAGCTTCTTTCATTATAGAATCATCTTCTGATAAAATTTCTTTTATTTTTATATAATCTCTATCTAAATCAAAATACTTTATCCAAATATTTTCAAACTCTGAAACAGTACATGGATAAAACTCCACACGCTCCATACCATACTGCTTTATATATATTACTTTATTAACAGCTATAACAACGAACTCGTCCTCATCTGTCTTATCAAATCTAAAACATTGCCCACACTCTAAAGTCTCCGTAATATCAAAATCACTAAAATCTGTTAAAACAACCTTATCATCTTCCTGTACATACCTCATAAAATCCCCCTTTTTAAAAGATTAAAGTCAAAAGAGAAAGAATAAAGAAAAGACCTTGGGGCTTTCAGCCCCAAACCCCGACAAGCGCAGCGCGCTTGACCGCTTTTTTTGCAAGCGCATTCGCGCTTGCCTGCGCTTTTAAAAACTGCGTATTTGCGCGGTTTAGAATGGGTCAAGGGTGAAACCCTTGCGGAGGCTTGAAGGCAATGCCTTGGCTGCACCTCCAAGGTCTTATTTTTTATCTTCTGCTTAATAATTCTTTATACGCAAGAATTGCAACAATGGTTTTAGAATCTTTTATTTCTCCAGAAAATATCATATTAACAGAATCTTGTAGTGAATATTTTTCAATAGTTACAAATTCATCTTCATCCAAACATTGAACGCCTTCTGATAAATCTTCTGCTAAGTAGATGTTTATAATTTCATCACAATATCCTACTGACGCATACATACTTGTGATGTGCGTGCATTTGCCAGCTTTATATCCTGTTTCTTCTTCTAGCTCACGAATAGCACACACCTGTGGGTCTTCATCTTTATTTAAAGAGCCAGCAGGTATTTCAAGAAATTGACCCTTAGCGGCATGTCTGTACTGACGAACATATATTATATCACCATTATTATCTATAGGTATAATTGTAGCACCACCATTATGCATTACTGTTTCTCGCATGACTTCCTTATTTTCAGGTGACATAATAGTATCATGTGTCACACTTATAATTTTACCTTTAAACACAGTTTCACTTTTTACCAGACTATAATCCCTCAAAACACACCTCCAAATTTTAAAGTCAAAAAAATAAAGACCGTGGGGATTTCATCCCCACCACCCCTGACAAGCGCACACGCGCTTGCTTAAAGTTTTTGGTCAAGCTTTTTTCAAAAAGCTTGTGGGGTGAGGACATTGTCCTGGCAACGCCCCACGGTTTTTATCTTTTGACTTTTTCATATTTTAATCTTTTCTAAAATTCTAAATTATTAACCGTTCTTGGGAAAGGAATTACGTCACGAATGTTTGATATACCAGTGAGATACATAACAGCACGCTCAAAACCTAAACCGAAACCTGCATGTTTTACACTACCGTATCTACGAAGATCTAAATACCACCAGTAGTCTTCAGCACTTAAATTTAATTCTTGCATCCTAGACTCTAAAATATCAAGCCTTTCTTCCCTTTGACTACCACCAATAATTTCTCCTATTCCTGGAGCTAATAAATCCATAGCCGCTACAGTTTTACCATCATCGTTAAGCCTCATATAAAATGATTTTAATTCTTTAGGATAATCTTTAACAAAAACTGGTCTCTTGTAAACTTCTTCTGCTAAGTAACGCTCATGCTCTGTTTTTAAATCCATTCCCCACTCTACAGGAAATTCAAATTTCGCTGATGATTTTTGCAAAATATCTATAGCTTCTGTATATGTTACAACTCCAAATTCTGAATTTGCTACATTTGTAAGTCTTTCAATTAAACCTTTATCTACAAAGCTATTAAAAAACTCTATTTCTTCCTTTGCGTTTTCCATTACATAGTTTATGATGAATTTAAACATATCTTCCGCAAGCTCAATATTATTATCTAAATCAGCAAAAGAAATTTCAGGCTCTACCATCCAAAACTCTGCTGCATGGCGTTGCGTATTAGAGTTTTCAGCCCTGAAAGTTGGACCAAAAGTATATACATCTCTAAAAGCAAGTGCATAAGCTTCTGCAGAAAGCTGACCGCTTACAGTTAAATTTGCTTCCTTACCAAAGAAATCTTGTTTGTTATCAACTGCACCATCTGTATTTTTAGGTACGTTGTCTAAATTAAGAGTTGTTATTCTAAACATTTCACCTGCACCTTCTGTGTCACTAGCGGTGATAATAGGCGTATGGACATGCACAAAATTTCTTTCATTGAAAAATTTGTGTATAGCATAACTAGCAAGTGAGCGAACTCTAAATGCAGCCGAGAAAATATTTGTGCGTGGGCGCAAATGTGCAATAGTTCGTAAAAATTCAACTGTATGACGCTTTTTTTGTAGTGGATAGCTAGAATCTGAATGCCCTTCTACAACTATGTTTTTAGCTTTAATTTCAAACGCTTGTTTTGCACCTTGGCTTTCAACAACCACGCCCTCTACAGTTATACAAGAACCTACTCCTATTTTCACGATATCATTAAAATTATTTAATTCTGTATCAAAGACTATTTGGATACTTTTAAAAAAGCTTCCATCATTAAGTTCTATAAATGCAAAATTCTTACTGTCTCGCAAAGTTCTTACCCAACCGCCAATAGTAATCTCTTTGTCTTTATAATCTTTTGTGTTTTCGTATATCTTTTTAATTGAAGTGTACATTGGATTCGCTCCTTATTTTTTCATTAAAATTTTCCTAAATTGTATAACAAAGCTAAAATATTTGCAACATGAATAATATATGTTTTTGTGAGCAGACTATATATGTAGCTATTACTACAACAAATATTAGCTACAATCTTTTATGCTAAAATAGCGTATATAAAAGGAGATATGTATCATGGCTGATCAAGCAATTAATTGTAATGTAACTAACTGCAAACATAATAATGATAATCATATGTGTACTTTATCAAATATAGTAGTAGGTTCAGATAACAGCATAACTAGCATGAATAGTTGTGTTGGAGGTAAGTGTGAAACTGAATGTGTAAATTTTGAAGCTGAGTAAATAAAAATCTTGGGGATTTCATCCCCAAACCCCTGACAAGCGTAGCACGCTTGACCGCTTTATCTGCAAGTGCGTACGCACTTGCTTAAAGTTTTTGATTAAACTTTTTACAAAAAGTTTATGGGGTGTGGGGCAAAGCCCCACGGTTCTAAAGCTTTTGCCTAAAAAGCAAAAAAAATTCCCGAATAATCGGGAATTTTTTTACTTAGCGTATTCAATCGCTCTTGTTTCTCTTACTATACTAATTTTTATTTGACCTGGATACTCCAGTTCAGATTCTATCCTTTTAGATATTTCACGAGCCAGCATTGTCATACCTACATCATCAATTTCTTCTGGTATAACTATAACTCTAAGCTCTCTACCTGCTTGAATTGCAAATGATTTCTCAACACCTTTGTAAGAATCGGCAATTCCTTCTAAATTTTGTAAACGTTTAATATAAGTTTCCAGTGTTTCCCGTCTCGCCCCAGGTCTCGAAGCAGATATAGAATCTGCAACTTGAACAATTATAGAGATAATATTTGTAGGTTCCACATCTCCATGATGCGCCTCTACAGCATTTATAATTATGTCAGACTCACGATATTTCTTACATAAATCAACACCTATACTAACATGAGTGCCTTCGATATCGTGATCAACAGATTTTCCTATGTCATGTAGTAATCCTGCTCTTTTAGCCAAAGTAACATCTACGCCCAATTGACTTGCAATAAGTCCGCTTAAATGAGCAACTTCTATAGAATGCTTCAAAATATTCTGACCATAACTTGTCCTAAATTTCATCTTGCCTAGTAATCTTATAAGCTCTGAATGAAGACCATGTACCCCAGTTTCAAAAGTTGCGGCTTCTCCATCTTCTCGCATCATAACTTCTACTTCTTTTTTAGCCTTTTCTACCATTTCTTCTATCCTTGAAGGATGAATCCTACCATCCAGAATAAGCTTTTCTAAAGCTATACGTGCTATTTCTCGTCTCATAGCATTGAAACCAGATAAAACAACAGCTTCTGGAGTATCGTCTATAATAAGGTCTATACCCGTTAAAGATTCGAGTGTCCTTATATTTCTTCCTTCACGCCCTATAATTCGGCCCTTCATTTCATCATTAGGCAAACTAACAACTGATACTGTTGTTTCTGCAACATGGTCAACTGCACACCTTTGCAATGCATTAACAATTATATCGCGTGCCTTTCTATCAGCTTCAATTTTAGCTTTAGATTCAACATCTTTAATTAAAACTGCTGCTTCAAGCTTTACTTCATTTTCAATACTGAGAAGCAAAGATTCTTTCGCTTCTTGGCTAGTCATATTAGATACTTTTTCTAGTACAGCTAATTGCTCATCTATCTTTTCTTTTAATTTATCCTTTTGCTTTTCTACAAACTCTACCTTCTTCTGTATTGCCTCTTCCTTTTTCTCGATAGAATCAAGCTTTTTATCAAGAGTTTCTTCTTTTTGCAAGAGCCTGCGCTCTAATCTTTGTAATTCACTTCTGCGTTCTTTATTTTCCTTCTCGTATTCACTTTTAACTTTGATGCTTTCCTCTTTTGCTTCAAGCAAAACTTCTTTTTTTATAGCTTCAGCATCAGTTTCAGCTCTTTCTAAAATTCTTTTAGCTTCAGCCTCTACGCCACCCATTTTATCGTCATCTACTTTTTTCTTATAGATCATTCCAAGACATACTCCTAAAATAAGTGCAACAATACTAAAAAGAACACTATTGGGGATACTAAACACAGCCACACCTCCTCATATTAAATTTTCAAAGTACACTAATTATAATTTTGTCGTACAGTAACCTTATTTTTTTAATGAATCACCAATATAAAAACAAATAAAGTTGTTAGATAAATCAGCAATTCATACGTATTTTTCATAAACCTTAAACTAATTGTATTACTTTTTAAAATTTATGTCAAGCAAGGTAAAGACTGGCTACACAATGGTTTTTGCCCATTTATTACTACGCACTCGGAGGAGTGCAGCACAAACCTTAAAAAGTTCTTCTGCATGAACAAGTAGCACAACGAAATATACAGGTAAATTTAAATATATTGCCCCAATAAATGCTAGAGGCACTGCTATTACCCATACACCTATTAAGCCCACAAAAAACACGAATTTTGTATCTCCGCCACTACGTAAAATACCCGTCAGGCTTACAAAGTTAACAACTCTAAGCATCATTCCCACAGATACCACATAAAGTATTCTGGTAACGTACATCTCAACTTGTTCATCAACATTATAAAAACCTATTATAATTGGTGAAAGAATAATTAAAAAAGTGCCCATTATAGCACTAATTACAATTCCTGAATAAATACATTTTCTTGCATATTTAATGGCAAGTGGTATATCGCCTTTACCTAAAGTATTGGATATTATAATTGACGTGGATATGCCAAGACTTGTTCCAAATACCTGAAAAAGCTGCATCATAGCTGAAGAAATTTGTACGGCACCCTGTGCTTCTGTGCTTATGAATCCATACGCAATATTATATGTAGATGTACCAACAGACCACATTATTCCGCTGAACACAATGAATATAGAAACTCTAAAAAACGAAATTACAAAAGTTTTATCAAATGAAAAATAGTCTTTAATAGAATTCGCTTGTACTGGCAACTTATATTTTTTAATGAAAATCTGTTGTATTATCAACTCTAAAAATCTAGCAACTACCGTACCAGCTGCAATACCACCAATACCTAACTCTAAAACAAAAATTGAAATATAGTTAAATGTAAAATTACAAATTAAAGTTATAGAGGTTGAAATCATAGGTATACGTGTTTGACCTATGGCACGCATCGAAGAATTTCTAGTCAATGCAATGGCTGTAAAGAAATAACTAACAGCTATAATTCTAAGATAGCCAGCCCCAAGTGCTATAACTATAGGGTCATTTGAATATATATTCAATAATATCTCTGGTATGAAAAAAGCCAAACAAAAAAATAATGCTGCAAGAGAAGTATTAAATATGAAAGCAATACCCATAGTTTTATGTATACTTTCATGGTCATTCTTTCCGTAGAATTGCCCTACAAATACAGATACGCCTCCATTAAGTGAAAAAACTATTACAGCAAATATAAAAAATATTTGATTAGCAAGACCTACGGCTGTAATTTCATGTATACCCATACGCGTTCCAATCATAACAGCATCCATAATGTTAACAGAAGCTGACATTATTTCTTGAAGTACAATAGGCGGCGCTAGTGCTAATAGGGTTTTTAAAAAAAGCTTATTTTCATCAGAAATCTTCAACCCATTCATATTTTTTTAATCCTCTTTCTTATAGTCAAATGCGTATAAGATTAAAACCGTGGGCTACTCGCCCAAGGCTCGCCTTCTCCCCAGCAAGGGCTTTGCCCTTGACCCATTTAAGCAGCCACGTAGTGGCTGCTATTAAAGTTTTTTGCCATACTTTTTTTCAAAAAAGTATGAAATCTTTTGATTTTTA
>JGI994J12354_10000681_pt1 | contig 34040 bp, 32 predicted proteins | sample IntmicLarv3ML3BL_FD_12354 | JGI IMG/M metagenome (IMG submission 12354) | reverse complement strand
AGCAGGTTAAAGCCTGCGCGGTCCCGCCACTGTATCGGCATGTGCAACAAAGCCGGAGCCAGAAAACCGTCTCGCCGTATCGCCTGAAATTCTACGAGAGATAGAATGGCGGAGTATATACGGAAGATAAGACGGGGACCGGCTTTTTGCCGTGCGCTCCGCTTTATTTGCGTCTGTCCCCCTATGCTCTTTTCCTCGCAGAAAAGGGCTATCATTATTCTTATCATTTTGAGGGGGATGTAGTAATGAAATTGAAGAAAATGTTTGCAATTGTCCTGTTGTTTGTGTTTGCGCTGGTGGCGCCGTCCTGTTCGCAGGCAGACCCGGCCAGTGCGTATTCGTATTCCGTAACGGATGCGGAGGGTGTGGAGACGGTATTGGAAAAAATTCCGGAACGCGTGGTGTCCATTTCGCCGGCGATTACGGAGACGTTTGCGGCGGTGGTGGGCTTGGATACGCTTGTCGGCCGGACGACATACTGTGATAACCCCGCAGAGGTAGCAAGTATTGACGAAATCGGTAGTTTGTATGAGCCGAATCTCGAGAAGATTATTTCCTTGAATCCGGATGTGGTGCTGCTTTCTGCACACACGGACCCGGCTGTTTCTCAGACTTTGCGTGACGCGGGTTTGAATGTCGTCCGTATTTATGGCGAAGATGACATCAACGGCGGGTACAGCATGGTTGAGACAATCGGCGACATCATGGGCGTGCGGGAAAAGGCTGACAGCCTTGTTGCGGACATGAAGGCGAGAGTCGCTGCGGTTGAAGCGAAAATTAAAGATTTGCCGAAAAAGACGGTCTACTATATCGTGGACGCGGGCGAGTGGGGCGATTACACCGCCACAGGCGAAACATATGTGAGCGCGATGATTGAACTTGCGGGTGGCGACAACATTGCCAAGGACGCGCAGGGCTGGGCCTTCAGCCTGGAGTTGATTATTGAGCGCGACCCCGATGTTATTATCACCTCGCAGATGGGCGGACACAAAGCACTTCTGCCGGAAATGAATGGCTACAAGGAGCTGACGGCGGTTAAAGAAGGGAATGTCGTGGAAATCGACACAAACCCCATTGACCGTATGGGCGTTCGCTTCGCAGACGGGATTGAAGCGCTTGCACGTGCCATCCACCCGGAGGCGTTTCAATAATAGTAGGGTGCATGTTCGCGCCTGGGAGTTGGGTTTATGCTGATTAAGACAAAAAAAGGACTGCGGACGCTTATGGTAGCGTCCGCAGTCTTACTGCTCATCCTCATGTTTGTATCGTATATGTCCGGCATCGCCAATATCTCCGCAGGCGTTGCTTTACGGGCTTTTTTTTGCCGTTGGCCGATAATCGGAAAATGGTTCGATGTGTCGGATGTTTCCACCGGGTATATGGTTATTCTATTGAACGTCCGTATGCCGCGTGTGCTGACCGCCGCGCTGACGGGTATGTGCTTGGCTACGGTCGGTGCTGCGTTCCAGGGATTGTTCATGAACCCGCTTGCGGAGCCGTATGTGCTTGGTGTGTCCGCAGGTGCGTCGCTTGGCGCGACGATTGCGGTCGTGTTGGGATTTAACACCTTTTTCCTGTTTTTCTCTCCGGTTTCGTTTTTCGCGATGGTTGGTGCGATTGTTGCCGTTGTCGTCGTCATCGGTATATCGGAAATGAAGGGAGGTATGCGTTCTGCGAACCTGTTGCTGACGGGCATCTCCATCGGCTTTTTCACAAATAGTATTTCCACGATGCTCGTTGTGCTCCATGCGGACAAGCTCAAGCTTGTGACGCTCTGGGCGATGGGTTCGTTTAACGCAAGTTCTTGGCCGAAGACGCTGGCACTGCTGCCAGTTGCAGTCATCGGTATTGCTGTTTTACTCGTGTTTGCCCGGGAAATGAATGCCATCGCCACAGGTGAGGAGGCTGCGCAGAGCTTCGGCGTGCCGGTCCACGCGGTGCGGTTGATTGTGATTGTGACCGGCGCAATTATGATTGCGGGTACGGTTGCCTCTGCCGGTATGGTCGGCTTTGTGGGTTTGATTATACCGAACGCGGCACGTATGTTGATTGGCCCGGATTACAAGAAACTCCTGCCACTGTCGGCGCTACTGGGCGCGGGCTTTCTGACATTGTGCGACATGCTCGCGCGGACGGTCTTTGCTCCGTCGGAAATTCCTGCCGGTGCCATCACCGCGTTGATAGGCGCGCCGTTTTTTGTGTATATGATACTGAAGCAGCGGAAGGGGGTATCTTGATGCAGCCTTCAATTGTCGTCAACGGTGTTTCGTTCCGTTATAAAAGCGACGTGGACGAACCCTTTGGCTTGAAGAATATCCAAACGGAAATGTACCCCGGAAAGCTCCACAGCATTATCGGTCCGAACGGTTGCGGCAAGACCACGCTTTTGCGGAACATGGCGCGACAGCTTGCCGGGAACGAGAAGCACCGCATCCTCGTCAATGGACGCGCGCTGGAAAGTTATAATGCGAAGGAGCTGGCGCGCGGTATGGCTGTCGTCAACCAAAGCAGCCACATCCCTTTTGAATTCACAGTGGAAGACATCGTGCTTATGGGACGCACGCCGTATTTGACCCGCTTTGCGCCGGAATCCAAGCGCGACAGGGACATTGCCGAAGCCGCCATGGAACGTACCGGCATTGTGCGGCTAAAGGATAAGACGGTCACGCAGATTTCCGGCGGGGAACTGCAACGTGTCATTATCGCCCGTGCGTTGGCGCAGGAGACAGGCATCGTTTTATTGGACGAACCGATTTCCCAACTGGACATCAAGCATCAAATCCGGATTATGGATTTGCTCCGTACGCTTTGCAAGGATGACAACACATCGGTGGTTGTCGTATTGCATGATTTGAACATCGCCGCGCAGTATTCCGATGTGATTTTACTGATGAAGGATGGCGAAATCATAGCGCAGGATTCGCCGGAAAATGTCGTTACACAAGACAATTTGTTGCGGGCATACGGCGTCAGGGCGGAAATCATTCAAAACCCTATTACCGGCAAACCTTTTTTGATACATGCCTCTTGATTTTTATACTATATCCGATATATAATGAGAGAGAATATGATTGCGAGGTGGTAGGATGAAACCGTCTATGATGGTTAAATTGCAGTCTGAGCATTACAAAAGCGAAGGCGTCTACGCTGGTGATACCGGCGTTGTTCTGGAGCTTGTGAACGGTACGGTGAAAGTTGAATTCAAAGATACATACGGGTATACAATCGCCACGCTTATGCTGTCGGAGGATGAACTGGAACTCGCCGAATAAGCAGTGTACACGTTTAATTGCAAGGAAGAAGAGCCTGTGACAGGTATATGTTACGGGCTTTTTGGTGTTTTATTGAGGGATAGTTGGATAGGCGTATTCGAAAAATACGAAGAAAGACTTGACAAAAGAAGGGAATCCATATATCATACATATAAACGAGTGAACATATGATTACGTAAATAAGGAGGGTTTCTATGCAGATACATGATGAAGTGATTTATGACACGGCGGAGTTTTTCAAAGTCTTCGGTGACCCAAGCCGCTTGCGCATATTGTGCGTGCTAATGGAGACGGAAATGGGTGTGGGGGAAATAACAGAAGCGCTGGGCATGTCGCAGCCGGCTGTGTCACACCAGCTCCGCGTGTTGCGGCAAAACGGCCTTGTCAAATACCGGAAGGATGGGAAAGCCGTTATTTACACCTTGGACGACGGGCACGTTGCAACGTTGCTTTCGCAAGGGCTGGAGCACGTACTCCATAAAAACAAATATGAAGACGAGGAGGCGGCGGAATGAGCGCAATAGAGGGAAAAGACAAGTGCGCTTGCGGCTGCTGCGGACACGGGCATGAGCAAGTCGAGCACTCCCACGAGGAGGAAAATGTTGGTTGCGGCTGCGGCCACGGTCATAATGAAGATGCAAACGAAAAACGGCGGCTGGTGCTGTTAGCGGTGGGTGCGGCTGTATTTACGGGTGCGTTCTTGATTCCAGATGGGCATATTTTGCAATACCCCGTATTTATCACGGCATACTTGTTGCTGGGGTATGATGTACTCCTGAACGCGGGGCGGAACCTTGTCAAAGGTGCGCTGCTGGATGAAAATTTTTTAATGAGCATATCCACCATCGGCGCATTTTGTATCCGCGAGCCGCATGAGGCCGTGGCCGTGATGCTGTTTTTTCAGATTGGTGAGCGGCTGCAAGACCTCGCAGCAGGGAATTCCCGCCGCTCCATCCGCAATCTTTTGAACCTGAAAGCGGAGACGGCGAGCCTCGAGACGGCGGATGGCATCGCATCTGTTAATCCGGAAATGGTACGCGTCGGGCAAATTCTCCTTGTGAAGCCAGGGGAACGCTTCCCGCTGGATGGCGTACTCGTCGAGGGGGAAACACAGGCCGACACCTCGCCGCTGACAGGTGAACCTGTGCCGCGTATATTGCGCATAGGGGACGAGTCGCTTTCCGGCAGCATCAACCTCACCGGTGCGGTGCGTATTCGCGTGACGAAAGCATACAAAGAATCCACCGTGGCGAAAATTATGGAAATGGTGGAGCAGGCGCAAGCGCGCAAGGCTCCGGCGGAACAGTTCATCCGCAAGTTCGCGAAGGTTTACACGCCGATTGTTGTAGGTGCGGCGGTACTGCTGGCGGTTGTGCCGCCTCTTGTTTTGCAAGACGGAGCTTGGGCGGAATGGATTCGCCGCGCGCTGGTATTCCTCGTTGTGTCTTGCCCGTGTGCGTTGGTGGTGTCCGTGCCGTTGAGTTTCTTCAGCGGTATCGGCGCGCTCTCGCGGAAGGGTATCCTTGTCAAAGGCGGCAGTTACGTGCAAGCGCTGGCGGATGTGGATGCCGTTGTGTTTGACAAAACGGGTACGCTGACGAAGGGTGTTTTCACCGTGACGGGCATCCATCCGGTGAACGGCGTGACAGAGGTGGCACTCCTCACAGCGGCATGCGCGGCGGAGCAGTTTTCCAACCATCCCATCGCAAAGTCCGTTTGCGCAGCGTATAGGTTGCGACTCGGCGGCGGTTTTCCGCCAGGGGAAGCCGCGGAGGAGCTGAGCGGCCTCGGGGTGCGTGCGCAGCTTGACAAGGAAGAAATACTCTGCGGGAACGCGCGTTTAATGGCGGAACGCGGATTGGATTGCGCGGACTATAATGGACTTGGCTCTGTGGTGCATGTTGCGAAAAACGGTATGTATCTGGGAATGCTGGTTATATCCGACGTGGTGCGCGAGGGAGCGGAAAATTTGATTCCCGCGTTGAAAAAGGTTGGCATTACACGGGTCGTTATGCTCACTGGCGATAGACAGGAAAATGCTGAACGCTTTGGAAACGCGCTTGGAATTAAGACCGTCCGTGCGGAATTGCTGCCCGATGGGAAGGTTACAGAAATAGAAGAGTTGTATTCCAACCTAAAAGGGTGTAAAATAGCATTTGTAGGGGATGGTATTAACGATGCGCCTGTGCTTGCCCGTGCGGACGTAGGAATCGCCATGGGTGGTGTCGGTTCGGACGCGGCGGTGGAAGCGGCGGACGCGGTGCTCATGACCGATGAACCGATGAAGGTGGCTGAGGCCGTTCATACAGCGAAGAATACTATGCGCATCGTGAAGCAGAACGTGGTGTTCTCGCTGCTTGTGAAATTTGCGGTGCTGGGGCTGGCGGTATTCGGCTTCGCGAACATGTGGCTGGCGGTGTTCGCAGATGTGGGCGTAACTTTGCTGGCCGTGCTGAACGCGGTACGAAAGAAATAACAAACCATTGGGGAGGGGAATCATGCGCAGCGAAGCGGAAATGATGGCGCTCATACTGAAAACCGCGCAAGCCGACGAACGCGTCCGCGCCGTTGTGCTGAACGGTTCGCGTGCGGATTCCCTTGTACCCCGGGACAAGTATCAGGATTACGACATTGTATACTTCGTGCGGGAACTCGAGCCATTCATATGCAACATGGATTTCATTGCTGTTTTCGGCGAGCGCATCATTTTGGAAATGCCCGCGTACAAGGACTTTGCGCCGGACGCCTACGGCGGCCGGTTCAATTACCAAATGCTTTTCACGGACGGAAATCGTATAGATTTAACCTTCGCCGCGCTCACGCATATGCAAGAAGCCCTGCGTGATGATAGGATGGGGCGCGTGTTGTTGGACAAGGACGGCTTGCTTGCCAATCATACTTTTTCAGATGGCGAGTACTATTTCGTAAAACCCTTCACAACGCGTGCATTTGAGAATGCCTGCAACGGTTTCTGGTGGGTGGTGCAAAACGTCGCCAAGGGTCTCGCGCGGCAGGAATTGCCTTGCGCCATGCAAATGCTCACCATCGCGCGGGAGGATTTGGATAAATTGGTTTCGTGGCACATCGGCCGTGCACATGACTTCAAGGTAAACACGGGCAAAATGGGTAAATATTTCGAGAAGCACCTCGCGCCGCAGTTATGGGCGCGGTATAAATCTTGCTTTCCGACGCTTGACGCGGAAAATATTTGGGCGGCGCTATTTGCGGCCTGCGGCCTGTTCCGCACACTCGGCACGCAAATCGCGGCAGCATGCGGGTATGAATATCCGCAAAACGATGACGATGGTATGACAGCATACCTGCGCGGCGTATACAAACCTGCGCAAAGTATATGCTTGATATAGACGGCACTGTATTGTGAAGGTGAATGAAAGGACGATGTACATGAACGAAGCACAAGCAAAGGCGTGGAAGAATTTCGAGCCCGGCGTATGGCAGAATGAGGTGGATGTGCGCGGCTTTATCGTGGCGAATTTGACGCCGTATGAAGGCGATGACGCATTCCTTGCGGGCGCGACGAAGCGGACACTGGATTTGTGGGCGGAAGTGCAAGCGCTGACGGCGGAGGAAAACAAGAACGGCATTTTGGACGCGGAGACGGCTGTGCCCTCGACCATTGTATCGCATGGTGCGGGCTACATCAATAAACAGCTTGAGCAGATTGTCGGTTTGCAAACAGATAAGCCGCTCAAGCGCGGTATCATGCCGTCAGGCGGCCTCCGCGTGGTGAAAAAGGCGCTGGAGGGCTACGGCTATACGCTTGACCCGATGGTGGAGAAGGTATTCACTTCCTACCGAAAGACGCATAACGACGGCGTTTTCGATGCGTATACAGAGGACATGCGGAAGGCGCGGCATACGGGTATTATCACCGGTCTGCCGGACGCGTACGGCCGCGGGCGCATCATCGGAGACTACCGCCGCGTGGCGCTTTATGGCGCGGATTTCCTGATTGCGGACAAAAAAAATCAACTTGCATCGTTGGATGTGACGAGCCTGAACGGCGAGGTCATCCAACTCCGCGAGGATGTCAGCGAGCAAATCAAGGCGTTGAAGCAGCTTGCCAAAATGGCGGATAGCTACGGGGTTGACGTGACACAGCCCGCCGCCACCGCGAAGGAAGCCATACAGTTCACGTATTTCGGCTACCTTGCTGCAACAAAACAGCAGGATGGCGCGGCCATGTCCATCGGACGCGTGGCAAGCTTCCTTGACGTCTACATTGAGCGGGACTTGCAGCGCGGCGTGCTGACGGAGGAAATGGCGCAGGAGTTGATGGATCACCTTGTCATGAAGCTTCGCATCATCCGTTTCCTTCGTACGGCGGATTACAACCAGCTTTTCTCCGGTGACCCAACGTGGGTGACGGAGGCCATCGGCGGTATGTGCGATGACGGACGTACGCTTGTGACGAAGAACAGCTTCCGGATGTTGAACACGCTGTACACCTTGGGTGCTGCGCCGGAGCCGAATATGACCGTGTTGTGGAGTGTGAACTTGCCGCAAGGTTTTAAGGATTTCTGCGCAAAGGCAAGCATCGATACCAGCTCGATTCAATACGAAAGCGACGACCTCATGCGGCCGTATTGGGGAGACGATTATTCTATCGCGTGCTGTGTTTCTGCTATGCGGACGGGCAAGCAGATGCAATTCTTCGGTGCGCGCGCGAATCTGGCGAAGGCACTGCTCTACACCATCAACGGCGGCAAGGACGAGAAAACGGGTGAGCAAATCGCGCCTGAATTCGCGCCCGTGACGGGTGATGTGCTGGATTATGAAGAGGTCATGCGGAAATTTGACACGATGCTGGAATGGCTCTCGCGGTTGTATATCAACACGTTGAATGTCATCCATTTCATGCACGATAAATACAATTACGAGAGTTTGCAAATGGCGCTGCACGACCTAGATGTGCTCCGCACAGAGGCCTGCGGCATCGCCGGGCTGTCTGTTGTGGCGGATGCGCTTTCCGCCATCAAGCACACGACGGTGCGTGTTATCCGTAACGAAGCGGGTCTGGCGGTGGATTACGAGGTCGAGGGTGAATATCCTTGTTTCGGGAACAATGACGAGCGTGTGGATTCCATCGCGTATGATGTGGTGAAAATGTTTATGGAAAAGCTCCGCAAGCATAAAACCTACCGCAACGCGGTGCCAACACTATCTGTACTAACGATTACATCCAATGTCGTGTATGGCAAAAAGACCGGTGCGACGCCGGACGGGCGCAAGGCGGGTGAGCCGTTTGCCCCGGGTGCGAACCCTATGCATGGGCGCGACAAGAAGGGTGCAATTGCGTCGATGGCGTCTGTGGCGAAGCTGCCGTATGAATATTCGCAGGACGGGATTTCCTACACCTTCTCCATCATACCGAACGCGCTGGGTAAATCCGAGGCTGACCGTATCGGCAACCTGACGGGTTTGATGGACGCGTATTTCCACGATGGCGGTCATCATATCAACATCAATGTGTTCGACAAGGAAACGCTCTTGGACGCGATGGACCACCCGGAGAAGTATCCGCAGTTGACCATCCGCGTATCGGGTTACGCCGTAAATTTCGTCAAGCTCACGCGGGAGCAGCAAATGGATGTGCTGCACCGGACGTTCCACGAGAAGTTTTAGTGACAAGACCGCGGGGGTTATGCGCCTCCGCCGCCCCGCACAAGGGGACTTATCCCCTTGCCCCTTATAAAACCGCGCAAAGAACGCGCGGTTTTGTGTTGTTATTCTAAGTGGAATGTATATTTTGTTTGGCGGGTGATTGCATGGCGGAGACGGTGGTTACAGCAATATTATCTTTCATCAGCACAAATCTTGATGACATATTTGTGCTAATGTTTCTATTTGCGCAAGCAGACAACAAAGAACATAGGAGAGCGGTTGTCATAGGGCAAGGTATCGGGCTTACCGTGTTGTTTGCCGTGAGCGGGCTTGGTGCGTTGGGTCTTGCGCGAATTCCGCCGCGATACCTTGGGTTGCTTGGCATTGTCCCCATTGCGCTCGGCATAGGTGCGTGGTTTTCGCAACGCAAGGCAGAGGACGGCGGCAATGAGGAAAGCACGAGAAAGGCAGAGCGGGGCGCTTTCGGTGTGGCACTGCTCGTTATCGCCAATGGTGCAGACAACATCGGCGTGTATATCCCCTTGTTTACAGGCTATACATGTGGGCAGTTCGCATTGACGGCGGGAATTTTTGCAATAATGATGGCTGTATGGTGTATCCTCGGCAAGCGGCTGGCAGATTTACCACATGTCAAGGCAGCCATGCGAAAGCACAAGCGAATCCTTGTGCCGCTTGTGCTTGTGGGGCTTGGTATATGTATCATCGCCACCCATATGACGGCATGAAAGCGCATGGTTGACACCTGCTTGCATATGCGTTACTATATAATGGTATGAAAACGAGAGGAGAGATTGTTTATGTTGGTAACAGCGGATACATTGTTGCTTGACGCGCAGAAAAATCATTATGCTGTCGGCGCGTTTAACATTGAGAATATGGAGATGGCGCAGGCCGTTGCGGAGGCCGTGTCCAAGCTAGGCGCACCTGCGATTTTTCAGACGACGCCGTCTACGGTGAAATACGGCGGTCCGGCGTTGCTCGCGGCTATTATGCGCACAGTGGCGACAGAGGCGAAGAGCCCGATTGCCGTACACCTTGATCATGGCGATGGGTTTGGTATGGCGATGCAGGCGCTCCGCGCGGGGTATACTTCCATCATGATTGACGGTTCGCAATTGAGCTTTGACGACAACATCGCGCTTTCCGCACGTGTGGTGGAGGCGTGCAAGCCGAACGGCGTGCCCGTGGAAGCGGAGCTGGGCAAAGTCGGCGGTAAAGAAGACGACCACGAAAGCGACAACGCTTATACCGACCCGGCCGAGGCAGCGGAGTTTGTGGCACGCACGGGTGTGCAGTCCCTTGCCATCGGCATTGGTACGGCGCATGGTTTTTATAAAGGTGAGCCGAAGCTGGATTTGGACAGGTTGGCGGAAATTCGTGCGGTTGTCGATATCCCGCTTGTGCTGCACGGCGCATCCGGCATCGGCGCGGATGTATTGGCGGAATGCGTGCGGCGCGGTATCTCCAAAATCAACTTTGCGACGGAGCTGCGCGTGGCGTATTCTGACGGCGTGAAGGCGTGTCTGGCCGCGGACGGCAAGGTCTTTGACCCTAAAAAGTACGGCGCAATGGGGCGTGATTCTGTACGGGAGACGGTTACGCGGCTTTGCAAAATTTGCATGATGTAAACGTTCGCAGTAAGACGAATCATTGATTAAACTACATATTTCCATACGAAATCCGGGCTTGTGACGCAAGCCCGGATTTCGTGCTTTACAACGCAGCATTTACGCATTATACTGAGAGATGAATGTGTGCGGATAAGTAAAATACACCAAGGAGGAGCGAACAGTGCCAAAGCTGCGGAAGATGCTGGGCAAGTCGGATTCACTATACATCGTGTCGTTGATGCGGCTGATTGAAACACAGAGTAAAGCGACCATCGCTGCATGGTGTATGGATTACGCGGAGGCGTTCATTCTGCCCATTTATGAGAAGCACTGCCCGGGAGACAACCGCCCGTGTGCGGCGTTGGGCGCGGCGCGGGATTGGTTCGCCGGGGTGAAGAAACTGCCGGAGGTCAAGCAAATCATCCTGCATGAATGCCATGCCGCCGCGCGGGAATTGGACGATAACCCCGTTGCACAAGCCGCTGCGCGTGCTTGCGGTCAGGCTGCCGCGTGCTTTCATACGCCGACGCATTCGTTGGGACTGGCGTTTTACGGTTCGGCGGCGATTGCATATGACCGTGCCGGGCTCAATGCGGAAGCGGCGGTGTATGACGAAATTGCCGCAATCGAATGCGCTAAAATGGAAGGGGCCTTGCGTGCCGTTGCTGTGGAAAATGAACCGAATCCGGTAAAAATCAACTGGAATTGTTAGGAGGTGTAAAATGGCAATGGATTACAATATCCTCGCGCAGGATTATGACTTGACGCGCACAGCGAATCTTGATACCCTTAACCGCTTTACCGAGGAAATTTCATTGGATGGTAAAACGGTACTGGATTTTGGCTGCGGTACAGGGAATTTTACGTATGCGCTGTCGAAGCTGACGACCGCGCGGGTTTTCGGCGCGGAACCTTCGGACGGTATGCGGGAGAAAGCGCTTGCCAAGGGTCTGGATGTACGGAAGGGTAATCATGCGAAGCTGCCATTCGATAATGACTTTTTCGATTTCATCTACATGACGGATGTTATCCATCATGTGCCTGACTTATTTATTCTATTTACGGAGTTGCGGCGTGTGTGCAAGCCCGGTGGCCTTATCTGCATCCTGACGGAATCACACGAGCAGCTTGCCACGCGGTTTTGGGTGAAGCATTTCCCTGATACAGTGGCGGCGGAACGCGCGCGGTATCCGGACATACCCGTTATCATCCAAACGGCGAAGGCAGCCGGTTTATCGCTGCACAAATGTGTTTCGACCGACGCATCGCACGAGGCCATTGTGTCGGAGGATTTTGTCCGGCTGGCGGAAAATAAAGGCTACACGATGTTCCGGCTTATCAGTGACGAGGCATACCAGAGTGGACTTGTTGCACTGCGGAAGGACTGTTATAATAAAACGAAAATCAAGTGTTCCCATGGCGAAACGTTGCTGTGGTTAAAAAAGGAGGATAAATCATGAAATTAAATCGCAAAGAGTATTTGAGCAAGGTTGCAGGTTGCTGGATGGGTAAAAACATCGGCGGCACGGTCGGCGCGCCGTTTGAATGGAAGCGCCAGATTAACAACATCACATTCTATTCGCAGAAGCTTGACGGCACGCCGGAGCCGAATGATGATTTGGACATCCAGCTCCTTTGGCTTATCGCATTGGAGCGCGAGGGTGTGCGTTTGGACGGCAAAACACTGGGCGAGTATTGGTTGAACTTTATTGCACCGCATTGGGCGGAATACGGCAATGGCAAGATGAATATGCGGAACGGTTTAATTCCGCCGCTGTCCGGTTCGATTAACAATGACTTCAAGGATAGCTGTGGCAGCTATATCCGTTCGGAAATCTGGGCGTGTGTCTGCCCGGGCGCACCGATGCGCGCGGCAAAGTATGCCATTGAGGATTCCGCCATCGACCATGGCGACGGCGAAGGCGTGTATGCCGAGATTTTTTCCGTCACGATGGAGAGCGCCGCGTTTATTGAGAAGGATTTGCGGAAATTGATTGATGTCGGCTTGCATTTTATCCCCGAGGATTGCGCGACGGCGGGTGCCGTGAAATGCGCCATTAAATGTTATGACAGCGGTATGTCCTGGCAGGATGCGCGCGATGAGATTTTGCGTCACTACCGCGGTATGGGCTTCTTCGGTTTTAAGAACCATGTTTCTGAGGACGACCATGCGAAAGGCTTCTTCGACGGCAAGCTTGGTTTTGATGTGCCGTCCAACATCGGCATCGTCATCCTTGGCCTTTTGTATGGCGAGGGTGATTTTGAAAGGACAATGTGTATCACCGTGAATTGCGGCGAGGACACGGATTGCACTGCGGCGACGGCCGGTTCCATCTTTGGCATTATAAACGGGATTGAAGCGATTCCGGAGAAATGGATTCAACCCATCGGCAACACCATCAAGACCATCACCTTGAACATGGGCGACCTATGGGATGTGCCGAAAACGATTGATAATTTAACGGAACGCACGGCTGTTGTTGCGGATAGCGTTATCGGTTATTTCGATTTGCCTGTGCAGATTTCGGATGACGCGACCGTGCTTGATGCAGATTTGTGTAAAACACTTTTCCCAGACACGAGTGATTTGTTAGAGAACATCGGAAAAATTCCGTATGACTTTGACCTTGCGCGGGCGTATGTAAGTTATGACAATAGCCCGTACATTGTGGAAAATGAAGCAAATGAGGTCACCATCACACTGTACAACAAAATCAACCAGCAATTCAATCTGGATATAAAGGTTTTTGCGGACGAAGGGCTTACCGCGACGCCGGTTGCCGGCACGGTCTTCCTCGGCACCATCGGCACGGAGAAAAAGAAGAGCATCACATTGTCGTTTACAGTAGAGAATCTGCGTGTGAACGAACTCCGCGCGGTTGTGCAAATCACAGTAAAGGGCCGCCATACAGCAATGTTGATTCCGGTCATTTTCTTGAACGGCTCGTTCCGCTAACCAACCCATTCCAGTTGAAAGAGGTGTATGTGTGAAAATAATACGAATGAAAGTCAATCACATTGTAAATCCGCTGGGTTTTGATTTCACCGACACAGGTGTTACCTTTTCCTATGTTGTGGAGGACACGGCGGCCAAAACAGCTCTGGCCGCGCGGATAGAAGTCAGCGCGGACGACCAATTTGTCGCACTCTTATATGACAGCGGCAAAAACGAAGCGCTGGATAGTCTTGCGCACAAGCTGCCCTGTTCCGTCAAGCTTAATCCCCGCACACGCTATTTCTGGCGCGTGACGGTTTGGGCGGACAACGGCGATGTTGTGACAAGCGAAGCTGCTTGGTTTGAAACGGCCAAAGCGGACGAAGCTTGGCAGGCGGCATGGATTACCTCCGATTTCGACCAGAAGATACAACCTGTGCTTATGAAAGACTTTGTTGCCGCAAAGCCAGTGGCAAGCGCGCGCGCATACATCAGCGGCGTGGGGTTGTATGAGCTGTATATCAATGGCCGGAAAGTCGGAGATGAATATTTTACGCCGAACTACAACAACTATGAAGCGTGGATACAGTACCATACATACGACGTGACGGAAATGCTCAAGGAGAGCAACAGCATGGAGGTTATGCTGGGGCTTGGCTGGTACCGCGGGCGTTTCGGTTTCTTTTCCGATGACGAGTGCATTAACCTTTTCGGTAATGAATTCGGCCTGTTGTGCGAGTTGCATGTGACCTATGCGGACGGCACATCCGATGTGGTCGTGTCCGATAATAGCTGGACATCGCGGAAGAGCAAAGTGCAGGACAGCAGCATCTACGACGGCGAGACATATGATATGACGCTGGATGATACCGAACGTTTCGGCGTGCGTGCGGTCTCTATCGGCTTTGACCGGTTGAAAGCGCGTTTGAGCCCGCCGGTGAAGGTGATGGATAGAATTAAACCCATCGCTGTCATCCAAACACCGAAGAACGAGACGGTCATCGACATGGGTCAAAACATGGTCGGCTGGCTGGAGATGAAAGTGAATGCGCCGAAGGGTACGAAAATCTGGCTCCAGCATGGCGAAATTCTACAACAAGACTGCTTCTTTAACCTAAACCTGCGCGCGGCCAAGGCGGAGTACACGTACATATCAGACGGAAATCCGGCGGTGGTGCGGCCATTCTTCACATTCTACGGCTTCCGGTATGTTAAAATCGAAGGCTGGCCGGGTGATTTGTCCTTAGATGACTTCGAGGGCTGCGTAGTGTATTCTGAAATCGAGCGGACGGGCATGATTGAAACCAGCGACCCGTTGGTGAACAAGTTGTTTCAGAACGCGTTCTGGGGGCAAATTGGCAACTTCCTGGACGTTCCGACGGACTGCCCGCAGCGTGATGAACGCATGGGCTGGACGGGCGACGCACAGGTGTTCTGCGGTACAGCAAGTTACAATACGGACACATACGCGTTCTTCAACAAATACCTCTACGACCTCCATACGGAGCAGAAGCGCGAAAATGGCCGCGTGCCATTCGTCATCCCGGATATGATACGCCGGCCGGGGGATTACGGCTCCGGCTCCTGCGCGTGGGGCGATGCCGCGACGATTATCCCGTGGACGACATATCTGTTCTTCGGCGATAAGGCCATTTTAGAACAGCAATTCCAGAGCATGAAAGACTGGGTGGACTACATCCGGCGCGTGGATGCGGAAAACGGCAAGCGCAACCTCTGGATGACGGGTTTCCATTTCGGTGACTGGCTGGCGTTGGATAGCCCGGAGCCGGGCGGTTGTGAGGGGGGTACAGACAAGTATTTCATTGCTTCCGCATATTTTGCGTACTCGACAGAGTTGGTGGTAAAGGCCGCCCGCGTCCTCGGCAAGAAGGAAGAAGAGGCGGAGTATGGCCGGCTTTTGGCGGATATTAAGCAGGCCATTCGTGACGAATTTTACACAAAAACGGGCCGCCTTGCCGTCCCGACACAGACAGGCATGGTGCTTTCGCTGTTCATGAACCTCGTTCCGGACGAATTTCGTCCGAAAATGGTCGAGACCCTCCGTGCGAAGATGGAGCAGGATAAACTGCACTTGAAAACAGGCTTTGTTGGCACGGCATATCTGACACGTACATTGTCGGACAACAGTATGAACGACATTGCTTACACATTACTGATGAACCAGGATTACCCGAGCTGGTTGTACGAGGTCATTATGGGTGCGACGACGGTTTGGGAGCGTTGGAATTCACTCCTGCCGGACGGGACAATCAGCGACCTGACGATGAATTCGTTCAACCACTACGCATACGGCGCGGTTATCGAATGGGTGTATCGCAATGTTTCCGGCCTCAAGCCGCAGGAATGCGCGCCGGGTTTCAAGCGCATCACCCTTGCGCCGCAGCCGGACGCGAAGCTCGAATGGGTCAAGACAACGTTCGATTCACCGATGGGGCGTTACGAATCAGCGTGGAATATTGAGGCGGACGGCACGTGGGCGTTCCGGTTCACGATTCCGTTTAACGCCTCGGCGGATTTGGTTCTACCCTGCGTCAATGATTCCGTTGTGGTGGAGGCTTCCGTGGCGCTTGCGCCGGAGGGGAATACGCTCCGCGCGACGCTGCCGAGCGGAACCTACAGTTTCCGGTACAAGCCGACTATATAAAGGAGGCTGTGTTTATGCTGATTCCACATTTGCATTTCGGCGGAGATTGTGCCGCCGCCATCGCCGTGTATGAAAAGGCGTTTGACACAACCGCATTTGATTATGACTACCGCAACGGCAGCATCGCCCACGCGGAAATGGTTATCCATGGACAGACTGTCTGGTTAAACGACGCGTTCGGCAACAAAGACAAAATGCCCGATTGCGACGCGGTGCATCTGTGTCTTACCTTTGAAACGCCGGAAGCATTGCTTGCCTGCTACGAGAAGCTCAAGCCCGCAGGCAATGCGACCGCACCCTTTACAGAGGAGCCGTACAGCAGGCTTGTAGGGAATTTCCTTGACAGGTTCGGCGTTTTGTGGGGCTTCATGGTCGTATAATCAATTCGACCCCGTGCGAAAAACGCACGGGGTCTTTTGTATGCTGCTGGTAAAGTTTATCGCTCATTTTGCCGTTCCGCCAGCGCTTCGGCGCGTTCGAGCAGCCGGAACTTATTCTCCGCTGACAGCGCCTTGAATCGCAGTACAAGCTCTGTCTCCGCATCGGAGAGACGCGGCGCATCACTTGTACCGCGTGTGAACTGGTTGTCCGTCAACCCGACCAAATAATCCGCCGAGGTGTTTAACGTGCTTGCCATTTTTCCAATCAAATCCGCCTTCGGGATTGCAACGTTGTTCTCGTATTTGGACATCGTCGCTTTTGTGACACCGACAATGCCGGCCAAGCGCACTTGCGACATGTCCAAATCTTCCCGTAAACCACGTATGCGCTCCCCGATTGTTTTCACAAAATCCCTCCACACCTCGGGGTTACCCCGAAAATGTTACATGCTTATCTTTATTATAAGAAAGTTTTGCGGAAGCGAGAAAATAGTATCTAATTATGTAACGCATGAAATAACAGTTTCCAAAATTATGCCTTTTCGAAAACGTAAAACGGCTCGGGAACCAATTCCCGAGCCGTTTCATATAAGCAATTCTTCGACATGCTTACGCACTCTCCTTTTCTTGCGTAAAAAACGAACGCGTTAATGAATAGACAACCGGCGAAAGCGCTATCAGCGCGACCAGGTTCGGTATAGCCATCAGGCCGTTCAAGGTATCCGCGATGTCCCACGCAAGTTCCAGCTTCATAATCGCCGCAACGAAGACAGCGAGGGAAAACACAAGCCTGTATACCCGGATTCCTTTTCCTTTGAACAGATACTCGAAGCAACGCTGCCCGTAGAGCGACCAGCTCAGTGTGGTGCAGTATGCGAAGATGAGTACGGAGAATGCGAGGAACACAGAGCCGAATACTCCGAAGGACGCTTTGAACGCCGCACTCGTCAACGCGGCGCCGTTTAACCCTTCAGCGCCTTGGAATGCGCCGGAGGTCAGTATCACAAGCCCGGAGAGGGTACACATCACAAGTGTGTCTGCGAAGACCTCAAATACGCCCCACATGCCTTGCCGGACAGGATGGTCGGTATCCGCTGCCGCGTGCGCGATGGGTGCGGAGCCAAGCCCGGCTTCGTTCGTGAAGACGCCTCGCGCGATGCCAAAGCGTATCGCTTGCGTCAGCGTATAGCCAAGCACGCCGCCGCTGATGGCTTTGGTTTGGAACGCGGCGCGAAAGATGCTGCCAAATGCCTCGCCGAGAGCATCTGCTTTCAAGCAAATCGCGACAATACAGCCGATGATGTTCAAAATACCGATAAAGGGCACGAGCTTCTCCGTCGCCTCACCGATGCGGCGTATACCACCCATAATGACAAGCATGACGAAGAATGCAAGCCCAATACCCATGGCGGCTTTGAAAACAAATGTATCGTCACCCGGCGCAATCACGTGCAGGTCACGCAGCATCGCTTCCGATGTGCCGACAATGGAGTTGATTTGCGTCATATTCCCGATGCCGAACGCACACAGCGCACCGAACACCGAGAATAGCAGCGCCAGCCAATGGAAGCGCTTGCCCATGCCTTTCTGGATATAATACATTGGGCCGCCGACCCAATCGTTTTGCGCGTTACGCTCACGATAACGGATGGCCAGAACAATTTCAGCGTATTTTGTCATCATGCCGAAGAAGCCGGATACCCACATCCAGAACATCGCGCCGGGTCCGCCCAAGGTCAGCGCTGTCGCCACGCCCACAAGGTTGCCCGTACCCGCGGTTGCCGCCATCGCGGTTGTGAAGGCTTGGAACGGCGTCACAGCGCCTTTTTCAGCCTGCTTGCGCTTGAATAGCAGCCCAAGTGTGTTCCGTACCCACAACGGGAAGCGGGAAAGCTGGAAAAATTTCGTACCACATGTAAAATATATGCCAACACCGACGATGAAGACGAGCATCACCGGCCCCCAGACGAAGTTGTTGATATGCTTGTTAATTTCCGTAATTTGCGCAATCCAATCCATAATTCCTACCCCTTATCCATACCCCTTATCCCAACTGTTCATTAGTGTATGGCCTTGCGGGTATAAATATACTGTGGTGAATAAAAAAACACGGAGCAGAATGCCCCGTGTGCTGTTCCTTTATAAAGGCGCCACCCGGAATCGGACCGGGGATGAAGGTGTTGCAGACCTCTGCCTTACCTCTTGGCTATGGCGCCGGATGCTGCTGATGACCCGTAGGAGAATCGAACTCCTGTTTTAGCCGTGAAAGGGCCACGTCTTAACCGCTTGACCAACGGGCCGTAAAATCAGCAACGTTTGTTATTATATCGTATTCCGTACAGAAAGTCAAGGGGGGAGGAAAGAATTTCAGAATTGCATAAAATCACACTGGAAAGGACGCGTTTTTTGTGTTATACTGTGTATGTGTATCAGAGCATAAAATCGTGGAGGTGCTTTTGAATGCAAAAAAAGCAAAAAATGCCCAAGTCGCAAAAGCAGACCAAGTTCATTCCCATTGGTACAAAGATAACGTTTGTGCTGGTGTTTATGCTCGTGGTTCCGGCATCAATTCTCGGTTTTTTCTCTTATACATTATATCGGAACGATGCCATACGGTATAACGCCACCATTGCGCAGGGTGTCGCCGTATCTTTTGCCGCGACGATTGATGTGGAGAGCTTTGTGGAGATTGTAGAAACGGGGGAGAAAACGCCCTATCAGCAATTGCTGCAAGCCAATGCAACTGCCGCGAAGGAAGGCTCGGAGATGTCATATTTTTATGGCATTGTGAAGGATTCCACGAAGGAATACTACCGTTATATATTCATTGAAGGGGTGCCCGGCCTTGCGCCAAGCTTCGGGGATTTGGACTTGATTGCCAATTACGGCGAAGCCTCGCTGCGTTCATATGACCAGGGCGTCAACACAATCAGCGACATCTATCACTCAGAGGGCTACAGCAGCATGGTATCCGGTTATGCGCCGATTAAGAATGCGGACGGCGAGGTGGTCGGCATTGTCGGCGCGGATATTATTATGGACAAAGTTGTAAGTGATTTGCAAGACTTCCGTAATTTTGTCATTGTTTCGATGGTTCTATTTTGCATTATCATTATTATCGGCGCACATTACCTGATTAAGTGGATGATTGGCCGGCCGATTGAGAAACTGTCAGCGCTGTCCAAAGCGGTTGCGATTGGGGAGCTGGACGAGATATCAATGGATTCGTACGCCAACGACGAAATTGGCTCGCTTGCGAAAAATATCGCCATCATGCAGGATACGCTTTCGCGGCTTGTGACGGCGCTAAGCATGATGATGATTGCGCAGCAGCGCGGTGATTTCCAGGCGAATATCAAGGCACATGAATTTGAGGGTATGTTTAACCACGTTGCTACGGGTATCAATGATATGGTGAATGGCAACACGGCAGAGGTGCAATCCATACTAAGCATGGTTACGGCGTTTTCCAAGGGCGATTTTGATAGCCCGTTTACACCTCTTCCGGGTAAAAAGATGATTATCAATGAAACGATTGAGAAGCTTCGGAAAAATTTCAAGGAGATTCATGACGAAATAGCGAAACTGACGGATGGCGATTTGAGTAAAACGATTGACGCGACGCGGTTTGAAGGAAACTGGGCAGATATGATTGATGGGTTGAACCAATTCCTTGCGGACGTAATTGCACCGATAAAGGAATCTGCCACTGTGCTGACGGCAATGTCGCACGGGGATTTCAGCGCACGCATCCAGGGTGAATACAAGGGCGATTTCGGGCTGATTAAAACCGCATTAAACGAAACGCAGGATACCATTGCATCGTATATCTCGGAGATAAGCCGGATATTACATGAAATGAGCAGCCAAAATTTTACAGTCAAAATCGATAGGGAATACATTGGCGAGTTTAGCGCGATTAAAGAAGCCATCAACAACATTATCACAACCTTGAGCCAGGTGCTTTCCGGTATCAATGCGTCTGCGATACAGGTTTCGGACGGCACGAGGCTTTTGACGGAATCCGGGTATCACCTGTCACAAGGCTCGAGTACGCAGGCCTCCGCTGTGGCGGAACTGACTTCGATTATCGAAAACGTATCGGAGCAGACGCAAAAGAATGCGGACCTCGCAGCGAAAGCGAATATCCTCACGCAGGAATCGCGGAAGAATGCGCAGCTTGGCAATGAGGTTATGGGCGAAATGCTGGCCGCGATGGATGAAATCAACGAATCGTCTTCGAATATTTCGAAAATTATCAAGGTCATTGAAGACATTGCGTTCCAGACGAGTTTACTTGCGTTGAATGCGGCCATTGAGGCGGCGCGCGCGGGTGAGCATGGGAAGAGCTTCGGTGTTGTGGCGGATGAGGTGCGGAATCTTGCAAGCAAGAGCCAGGCAGCCGCACAAGATACGACAGTGTTGATTGTCGGGTCGGTGCAAAAGTCGTTGGAGGGCACGCGTGTGGCGAACGAGACGGCCAAGACGCTGGAATTGATAGCGGGGCAAATTTCCGAGGTGTCCGGGTATATTAGTGATATTGCCGATGCGTCGAAGAACCAGAGTGCCAGCATTGAGCAAATCAACGGCGGTATCCAGCAGGTGTATCAGGTTACGCAGATGAATATATCAATCAGCCAGGAAAACGCAGCCTCTGTGGAGGAGCTGTCCACGCAAGCCGATTTGTTTCGCAGCGCCACGGCAAGCTTTAAACTGCCGGAGAAGCGAGATACGTTGGACTAATGGCATCGGATGCATGACAATGAAGGATGGAACGAAAATATAAAGAGAAAACCGTGGGGGCGCGTAGCCCCCACAGCCCGGCGCAAGGGGATTTACCCCATTGAACCCGTTAAAAAGCCCGCACATGTATGTGCGGGCTTTTGTGTTGGCAGATATGGTGCAGAGCTATTCGTTGAGAGCGAAAATTTGCACCAGTTCTTCCGGTGTGAGCGGCCGATACGCGCCTGTCGCAAGAGATTCATCGAGCGGCAATCCGCCAAAAGCGACGCGCTTGAGAGTCTTGACTGTTTTGCCGCGCGCGGCGAACATGCGCTTCACCTGATGGTATTTCCCTTCGGTGAGGATGACCTCCGCCGTGCCATCCGGCAGCAGACGCAAGGCCGCAGGTTTACAAGTGTATTCATCCTCCAGCGTGATACCCTTTTGGAATGCGAGCACATCCGCCGTGTCAGGAGGCTCTGTCAGCATGGCGATATATGTTTTCGGTACATGCTTCTTGGGCGAAAGCGCCCGGTGTGCAAATGCGCCGTCGTTCGTTAGAATCAACAGCCCCGTTGTGTCCTTGTCCAGACGCCCGACCGGGAACAAGTCCAGCGCCTCCGCCTCTTCGTCCAGCAAGTCGATGACGGTTTCCTCCTCTTCGTCATAGGTTGCAGAAATGACCCCCGCCGGTTTATGCATCATAATGTATGCCGTATGGGAGGAAAAAACGGGGTTCCCATCGAATTGTACATCCTGTGTATCAGGATCAACCTTCATCTCCGGCCGGCAAGCTTCTTCCCCGTCTACGGTGACGATGCCTTCCTTTAGTATCCGCTTGATTTCACTCCGGCTGCCATACCCCGCGTTGGAGAGCAGCTTGTCCAATCGTATCGCACCCATGTTGTACCCAGCCCCTTGTATAGTTGATTTCTGTGTTGTATAATCAGAATAGGTACATCATAACACAAAACGGACAAGAAGGGAAGATTGGATATGGATGCACGAATCAAGGAGCTTGCGCAGAAGCTTGTGAATTATTCCTGCCGTGTGCAGCCGGGGGAGAATGTGTTGATTGAGCTGACAGGTGCGGCGGGTGTGCCGTTGGTGAATCAAATTGTGAAGGAAGTATATGCGGCAGGTGGCCTGCCGTATGTGAATTTGCATAACGAGACAACGAAGCGTGAAATCATCATACAGTCTACGCCGGAGCAGTTGGCCGTCATGGCGGAACGCGATGTGCTGATGATGAAGCGGATGCAGGCGTACATCGGTTTCTCCGCAGTGGAAAACACAGCGGAGCTGTCCGACATCCCGCCGGAGAAACTGGCGGATTACAGCCGCATTTACTCCCGACCGGTTAATGAAGTCCGCCTCCCGCATACGAAATGGTGCGTGCTGCGTTATCCGACGCCGGGTATGGCGCAATCTTGTAAAATGAGTGCCGAGGCGTTTAAGGATTTCTTTTATGATGTGTGCACGATGGACTACGAGAAGATGTCCGTCGCCATGGATGCGCTTGTTGCGCGGATGAACCGTACGGACAAGGTGCGGATTACGGGTGCGGGCACGGATTTATCATTTTCCATCAAGGATATCCCCGCCGTGAAATGCGACGGACAGATGAATATCCCGGACGGCGAGGTGTATACCGCACCGGTGAAGGATTCCGTCAACGGCATCATCACCTACAACACACCGTCGGAGCATCAAGGGTTTACATATGAAAATGTTTGCCTGACGTTCAAGGATGGTAAAATCATCGAAGCGACGGCGAATGACAATGCGCGTGTGAATGCCGTGTTCGACACGGACGAGGGTGCGCGGTATGTCGGAGAATTTGCCATCGGTGTGCATCCGCGTATTTTGAATCCTATGAATAATATTTTGTTTGATGAAAAAATCATGGGCAGTATACACTTTACGCCGGGCAATTGCTATGAAGATGCGGAAAACGGNAACCGCAGCGCTATTCACTGGGACTTGGTGTATATCCAGACCCCGGCNTATGGCGGCGGTGAAATCTGGTTCGACGATGAGCTTATCCGTAAGGACGGGTTGTTCGTGGCCGACGATTTGCTGTGCTTGAATCCGGAGAATCTTGCGTAAGGGGTGTTGGTATGCAGTCGTTTAATCCTTATATGGCGAATTGGGAATACGTCCCCGACGGGGAGCCGCATGTTTTTGGCGACAGGCTGTATGTTTTCGGCTCACACGACCGCTTCGGCGGTGAGGCGTATTGTGAAAACGATTATGTCGGCTGGTCTGCGCCGGTAGACGACTTGGGTAATTGGCGGTACGAGGGCATCATTTATAGAAAAGACCAAGACCCGGAGAACGCGGACGGCGTGCTGCGGATGAACGCACCGGACGCGGCGCAGGGGCCGGATGGACGGTACTACCTGTATTATTTCTACAACGGGAATAGGAGTTTCATCGGCGTGGCCGTGTGCGATACACCTGCTGGAAAGTATGAATATTACGGCAAGGTGCACCATCCGGACAGTACTCTGTACGGGCAGGGGGATGGCGACCCGTTTATGTTTGATCCCGGCGTGCTGGCGGATGATGACGGGCAGGTGTACTTGTACACGGGCTTTTCGCCCATGCCGTTCCGCCGCACAGCGGATGTGTTCGGCGAAGGGCGTCGCGTGGACGGCGGGTATGCCGTGCGGCTCGCATCCGATATGCTGACGGTTCTGACAGAGCCGGTCATGACTGCGCCGGGCGTGGACACGCCGCATCTAGGCGGATTTGAGGGACATGAGTTCTTTGAAGCAAGCTCCATGCGGAAGGCAAACGGGCGGTACTACTTCGTGTATTCGACCATCAACAGCCATGAGTTGTGTTATGCCACAAGTGACGGCCCGCTGGGGCCGTTCACCTACGGCGGCACACTGGTAAGCACGGGCGACATCTATGAGGCAGGGGATGATTTCAAGAATGGCGTTGCGCCCATGGGGAATACGCATGGCGGCATGGTCGAGGTGAACGGCCAGTGGCACATTTTCTACCACCGGCAGACGGATTTGACGCAGTATTCCCGCCAGGCGTGCGCGGAGAAGATTTTTATCCGTGAGGATGGCTCCATCGCCCCGGCGGAGGTCACAAGCTGCGGGTTGAACGACGGGCCGCTTGCGGGGCAGGGTACCTACGGCGCGTATATTGCATGCAACCTGCGCGGCAAGCGCGGGATACAATTCTATCCCATGGGGCGCTGCGACGCAGAGGATTATCCGTACATGACGCAGGAGGGAAGCGACCGCGAGAACACCCCGAACCAGTACATCGCCAATTTGTGCGACGGGGCAATGGCGGGGTTCAAGTATTTCAATTTGAACGGCACAAGCCGTATTAAAATCGTACTGCGCGGGAAAGCAAGTAGAACGGTTGCGGTGCAGACAAGCCTTGATGATGCGCCTGTCGCTGTGATTCCCGTTGCTGTGGACGGAGATTGGACAAGCTTCTCCGCAGCGATGGCGGTGAAGGACGGTACAGCGGCGCTGTATTTCCTCTTCCGCATGGATGGCGCATGCGATATGAAGGAATTTACGCTCTGCTAAGGAGCAGACCCGATGTGTGCCTTGCCGTATATAGGGAAAAGGCAAGGAGGCGCACGATATGGGAAATTGGAAGGTTACACTGGGCGATATTGCACGGTCGGTCACAAAGACCTCCGGCGCTTTGTTGAAAACGACGAAGCTGAGTGTTGCACTCTCTGGTGAGGAGAGTCGCTTGCAGAAGATTTATGTGGATATTGGCAAGAAGGTACATGAGATTTATGCGTATGGAGGCTCGCTCGGCAAGGCGTTTGATGATAAGTACAATGAAATCGTCGAAGTCGAGGAAAAAATCAACGCTCTCCGTACGCAGTTGGACGCGGCAAAGGATGCGCGCACCTGTACTGCGTGCGGTCAAGTAACGGCGCGCGCAGCGGAGTTCTGCCCTAAGTGCGGGAAAGCGTTTGAGAGTGCAGCGGGGAGCGGGACAATGAGGGCATCGTCCCCTACGTCTCTGGCAACAATGCAGTCGGTGGTGAATACGGGCACAGCAGTGCAGGCGGAAGCGTCGATAAAGCCATGCCCGGTATGCGGTGAAGCCAATGACGCGGAAGATAAGTTTTGCTTGCACTGTGGGCGGATGATGTAATTTACGATAGGATGGGATGCAAATGGATATATTCGAGAGCTTGACAAGCGCGTTCAATACAGCGGGGAAGAAGGCGCGCCGCGCGTATGACTCCACGAAGCTGGAGCTCCGTGTGAAAGGATACGAAAAGGAGCAACGCGAGACGTTCAACGAGATTGGCCGCATCATTTACAAAAGCCATAAGCAGGGTGTATCGCCAGACAACACAAGGCTGGAGGTGCTGTTTGTCAATAGCGACAATATTGCTTTCCGCATTGCGCAGTTGAATAAGACGATTCAAGAAATTAAAAAGCAAAACGCTACGGCCAAACCCAAGCAAGAAGGCGCAATGACAGCGGAAACGGATATTCATGAGTTCGCTAAGCTGTCTCGCAAGGATGGCGATTTGAAAATCCGCCGTACGGCGGAGGGCATACAGGTGTTGCGCTTCTGTGCAGCTTGCGGCGGCGCGAATCCGCCAACAGAGGCGGCCTGTGCTACCTGTGGGTATGTGTTCAAAAAGCTGGAAGAGGATAAAACAGAATAGTACTTTGGCTGAACGGCGCATTGGCGCGGGGAACTCGCAGACAGTGTTTGAGCTGGCAAGGCGGCTTCCCCGCGCTTTTGTGTATGACCAGGCACGCGCGGGCTGCTTTATGCGGCGGAACATGCCGCCGAAAATCGTCTTGGACGATTTTTAAGATTACCCGCTCTGACGCGGCTTTAACCGGGACATGCTCCTCTGGGTGGCCGCGCGGTATGACGGTGTGCTTGTCGTGCCGATGACGTTGACAAACCCGGCGTATGAGGCGGAAAACATAGGTACTCTTCGCTTGGAAAGCATAGAAGTGCGACATTTTGTTTTATTGGCCAGTAAGGCGACGCTATTGAAACGCTTGCGTAAATGCTTCGATGGTAAGAATAGCTGGCCCGCACAACAGATTGACCGCTGCCTCGATGCGTTCGCGTGTGACGTCTACGCAGAGGTCGTCGATACGGAGGGCCAAACGTCAGCGAGGTAGCCGAAGAAGTTGTGCGGCGTGTGGAGCTGACGATGCCGCCGGATATGCAGACGGTAGTGCAGAAATGGTTTAATAGAGTTAAAACGCAGATTGGGCAGATACGGTAACAGGGACAATTTGGAACTTGACATGCTGTTGTCAGGTTTTGTGTGATACAATCGTTTATGAGGTGATGAAATGAAACATCTGATATCGGATATCATCCGTTTCCCAAATGGTTGCCAGCCCGTGCGGTTTGTGGCGTGTTTTATGTCCATGCTCATGCGGGCGGAGGGCATGCCGCCATGCACTAAGACGCATCAGGCGTTGTATGAGTTGTACATGGCAGTGAGTGGTTTCGGCTTTATTCCGCCGGACGAAGGTTTGACGGATGCAGAATGGAACCAGGAGAACAATGTCCGCTTGCGGGCGTTTGACTGGTATATCGGGTACACGTTTGATTATGCGGGTTGGGACGCGGAGGAGTTGATTTTTCAAAACGGTGAGAGAGAGGCGGATTTCACCAAAATCAAAGCATCTATCGACCGCGGAATCCCCGTGCTGGCGTTGTTTGGGCGGGTATACCAATGGGTTTTGCTAACGGGGTACGATGACGAGGGTTGCTTGTATGGCCTTGACGGGTCGCAAGCCGGCTGGGATGTGCCAGCAGCAGCCCCGGCGGGTTATGACGAGAATGGTGTGTTTATCATGCCGGATTGGCACGGAAAGGGTGGACACGCATTCATCCTCGGCGAGAAGAAAGCAAGAACGGTCACGCTGCGGGACGTGTTCCATCGAGGGAACAGGATTATGGAGTATTTCAACATAAGGAGGATGTAAAATGATAAAACCGACAATAGAAACGGCTAGTGCCATGATACTTGCGGGGTATTATGGCGATGGGAGCAGGACGGCAGAAGTGTGGGAGCATTTCGATGAAAAGTTCAAGACGCAACCATTTATACGCGCGCATGAGGATGGCTGTGAGGTGCGATTTTATAACAATGAAGAACCTGGCAAAGACATCTTCGTGGGTTTTGCGCTGGCCGAGGGTGCGGATGCGGGTGAATTTGATACATTGACGCTGCCCGCCGCATGGTATGCCGTGTTTGATGTATTTGTCGCGCAGGGCTATGACAGCGGGAACGCGGACATGGACAAGTGGCTGGCCGACAATGCACACGAGTATGGTGCGTTGGAACTGGACGGCAAGGGCTTTATTGTGGAATGCTATACAGAACGGTTCAAGGACGGGAATCAGCCGGACTCCATTGTGGAGATGTGGGTGCCGTTGTACCGCGTATGCCAATCCTGCGCTATGCCGATGACAAAAGGTGAAGATTATGGCACGAAGGCGGATGGCACGCCCTCGGCGGATTACTGTCACTATTGTATGACGAGCGGCGCATTCGGCAATCCGGGCGAGACGTTGGAGGAAATGATAGAATCCTGCATCCCTTTCTGCCGGGCGCATTATGCCGATGACGATGCGGCGCGAGCGGATATGCAGACGCGCTACCCGAAATTGAAAAGATGGGCGAACTGACGGGCCACACAGATTGGCTGCTGGCGAACGCGGGTGTGGTCATCCGGCACGCGCTTACGGGCGGCTGTGCAGAGGAAGTTGCGAAGAATGCAGAGGTGCAGGCATGTCTTGTGCGGCTGGCGGAACGCGCCGCGGCAGAACGCCTGGGTGATATTCACGGCAGCCATGACTACCGTATGGAAAATATTTTGGGTAAATGCGCTGTTCTTAGCTTGAAGAAGGATATACCTGTTTTTGCGGAAAAGACGGATTTCATTCTTGCATTTTTGGATAAGCATACCCGGCGTGATGACAGCGAGGAGCCGCTCAGCTTTGGCAAAATCTACGCGAGTCATGATTATGAAACAGTGCTGGCCAGTTTTCTGCCGATGTTGGGTTATGCCGAACATGCTGCCGTCCGTTATATCGCGCGGAAGCGCTTGGAGATTCTATATGGATTTTCGCAGCAAGGCCGGTACGACATTTATATGGATAGCGCGGCGTGTAAGTCCGTGCCGCCTGCATGGCGTGCGCGAATGATTGATTCCGTGCTCTACGCAGACGGAAATATTGCCTTGCCGACAGTGCATGACCTTGTGCTGTTCGCGGGGATGATGAGCGCATTCACCCGGGACGAACGTGCTATGGCGGAAAATATTGTGTCGTGGATGCTGCATGAGAAGTGCCGCGCCTTGGGTGGGCGGTATGGGTATTTTTACGTCCCCGGCGGTGCATACAACGCGAAATCCATCGTGCGCGGTTTGTGCCTTGTGGATTTGCAAACACTGGTGCCGGACAAAGGCGACCTCACTGCGTTGGTGTATCAATGCTTTTTGCTTTCGCATTTTTCCGCTGCGTGGGAATCGGAATGGTTCGCGATGGCGCTGGCATTTTTGGAGCAATTCCGCGCGGCGGAAGGGCATTATCGCTTCCCACAGCATTTGATAGTCGAAAAGTCGGATGCCTATGTCACAAACGGCGGACATATGAATGTCGGCGAGGACAAACGCGGCAAGCTGTATCGCGAAATTTTATCCACATACTGGATGGAGCGTATTTCACGCAATAGGGAGCGAGGCATATATGACGGCGCATGAGTTGGTGATTCGCACGAACCATTATATGATACAGGGCGGAGCTTTAACCGACGGTCAGAAGAGTAATATCGTTCGGCAGCTTCTTGCCGCGCGGAGCACGCCTGACGCTGTGCAGCGCTTCAAGAAAAGTGTGAATGCGCCGGAATATTTGTATGCTCAGAAACAATCCACCGATACGCGTGTGATGTATCCGCTGTTTTTTATGCCGCCATACAATGAGGGGAAGAAGTTGCAAACCGTGATTCCCATGTCGCCCGGAACGCAAATTCTTTCGGCGAACTCATATGAATTGGAGATTTTACGGCTGCTGTGCCTGTTTGCGCCGGGTGAGTCGGAAATACAGGACATGACCGCGCGCACACTTGCACGGTTGCAAACGACCTGCTTTGCGGCGCAAGGTTGCCATCATGGCGAGTGTTATCATTCCGCGCTTATCACGTTGCGGTTTTTATGTACCGCAGCGTCGGAGGAGGAAGCGTGGATTCGGCGACTCATCACATATTTCAACAAATACAACGGAGAAACACGCCGGCACAGCGGTACGGTGTGGTACTACTGGTTATGCCTGTCGGAGATGCCGTTTTCGTTGGCGGAAGCGGAGTTGTTGCGTCACACGGACGAATTTGCCGCGCGTTTACGTAAAAGTTATGTGATGAATAGCGAAAACGATAAGACGCACAATCCGGTGCTCCTCTGTGTGTTGCGGAACGTGCTCGCTCGGTTGCCGGGATACGAATATATTCGGGAACGCCAGCCCTTTGTGCATGAGAAGGACGGGCGGCTGCGTTTCGATATGGAGAAAGCAGAAATGTGACGAAATAGGAGATTCGTGACTTCACACCGGCTTTGTCAGAGGCATATTCTTCATGCGTACTTTTCTATATTGTTATCGTGACAGAAAACGCTGCCTACGTCCGGGTGCTTATGTTATAAGCGTTAATAATCCGATAAAGGCTGGTTTTGTTTAAGAACCGTACACCTTGCAGAAATTTGTGAAGGACTGTGAAATTTCCGCACGGTTTAATCGGTTTTCTATCCGCCATGCAATTCTTGGAGGGCAACAAGAAGCAGTTTTCCCCATACGACCGCGTCTTGCCAATCTCGGAGTCGTTTCCATCAGGTCATTCCGCTGCAGCAATTCATCTCTTGCGGTAAGTATTCCCATGGTATACCTGTTCGCAGAACAAATATGATGCTTGTCAGCGCCGTTCTGTCGGGGAGTGGCGGTCGCCCACCTTTTGGGCGTGGTTTATGCTCTGGTAATAAAGGGGCTATCCGATTCCATAAGGCATCGCGTACCAATGGCTTGGGCATTTTCATCACCACTTTTTCATTCAATTATGGCACGTTTTGGGTTTTGTTAGGAAATCTAAATATAGTTAAATGTCAAAATATTTAACGGAATGATAAAAACCTACGGTATATTAATCCTCCGTCCTGCAGCATGTCGTAAAATAGGTGTAGAAAAAGCGCTCTGCATCTGGTATAATAAGTTAATTATTCACAACGCGAGAAACAAGCAAAGTGCCATATCAGGTTGGCGGCATTGATGAAGAAGGTCGCCATTCTTAAGCAAATCATTGTTTCCGCGCAATCCGTGGTGTTGTTGAATACGTTTGAAACGCTATTTTTTTCATAATTCGATTAGAGGAATGAGCAAATGTCAATGGAAGTACGGGGAATTACTTCTAACGGATATTTAAAAGGGATTCCATGCCCTGTGTGCGGAACAGAACATGCAGATCCCGCTGATTATGGAATTGGATTCACTCCTGGCGGGGAAAAAATAGTACAGATTTTTTCAATCGGGTGTCCGGTTACAAAGCGGTCATTCAAAGTGCCAATACAACTTTGGATGAAGTATTCATTATGGGAGTGTCATTATGGAAACTAGGAATTATTTTCAATCAAGATATTCACGGAAAAAAAACGTACCGATTCTTGCTTTGATGAAAAAAGCAAGCACTTGGTATACACATATTAAACTTATCATTGTTGGGGTTGCGTTGATCAGTTTTGTTGTTCCTATCATTATTGATGTCGCAAAAATGCATATTGAAGGCAGTATGGTAACATACAAAACGGGCGTCTCTATGCCTGACAACTGGATTGAAGAACTGGATAGGCAACTCTATTATTTCCTATCCTCGTTCTCGAGTTTCAACAATTTAACTCATAGTAGTTCGTTTTGGATTGAATTTTCTTTAAGGACGCTTTGCCACGCGTTGGTATTCTGCGCATTGGCCACATCCATATGCAGCATTGCGTTTTTATTATATACGCTATTAAGACCGCGCTTTATCATTCGCTCTATGGCATATGAAACGGAAGAAACAGAAGCGTGGTACAGGATCGCGCAACAGGATAAAGGTGTGAATAAGCTGGTTTTTAAGAACAAGAATATATCTGCAATCATAGGCAACATAGATAAAACACTTATTAGTTTGTTTAGCGAGTACACGCAGAGGGTTAAAAATGCTGAAGATAGCGAAGAAAAGGTTCTTCTGCGCGGAGAGAAGCATGATCTCGTGATAACTTACGAAATCCTCGTGCGAACTTTACAGGACGAGCGTTACTTACTCTGGTACTGGCTTGGGGTTAAGCCGGGTTGTGAAACAAGCTTTACGCCGAGTAAACGATCCATTTTTATAAAGGCTCAAAATGCGGTAGCAAAACGATTACAGCGCGAAGATGCTTGTGAAACAAATGAGCTGCTCCACGACTTGGTTTCCGAATACATGGAGCATTCTTTTATGATTGATCTTTATGAAATAGAGCAGTTTGCAAAATCGCTCAATGATAGTGAAGCAAACCAATATGCAGCGAAGGTGCTTGGCAAACACGGAATACAAGCCTAAGGTTGAGTTTATCAAGGAAAGGTGTCTATCAAATGAATAAAGAATTTACAAGTCAAAAAGTTTCTTGGAAAATGAATGTATGTAAAATCGTGTCAATGGTGCTCGTTGTATCGATGGTGCTATCATGTATGACCACAGCAGTGTTTGCCGCCACTACCGCTAACACGCCGTCCATCTGGCGGGTTCTGTGGCTAATATGCAAAAATACCGACCAGGAAGTGACGAAAAACATACGCGCCAAAGGTAGCCTTAGCGATGAGGATATAGATAAGGCATATCAGTTGATACCCTATTTTGAAAGTTTTATTGAGAGCGCAACAAACGGCGCGGTTGATGTCCAAATAACACCAGTCATCAGCGATTATCCGGCTAACTGGTTTTGCGCGGAGTATGAAGGTAACGTTGGGCAAGACGGTTATGATTTATTTCATGATAACCAAATCTTTTTGAAAGAGCCGCACGGGACTTTGCTTTTCGACGTGGAGAAAAAGCCGCTTTATGACTCGGTTGTCGTTTTTGCCGGTTTGGCCAACAATCAATGTGATAGCTATGCGGGATTAACCCATGAGTGGTTGTCATTTATTCCTATAAATGATGATGCTTGGTGGTTTCAGGACACTTTGGATTTGGCTAATCTGGACGACTATGCACAAATGATATTTCTGGAACGGGTAATGATTGCTATTCATGAGCAATTGCATTATTTAGAGTGGAAATTTGAAGAGCGGCACAATATACCTACTCTTCATTCAAAAGCCTTTGCGGCGATTACTTCTTGGAAAACAAGCAAAAACTGGGGCTATTCTTATACCGCGACCAGTATACTTGCAGACCGAACACGTTCAGACGCGGATTTTCAATTTTTTAGCGGGCTCCGCGGAGAGATTCATGACGTGCGAAAAAATGAGTATATTATTAGGGAGCGTTCAAGCGGAGGCTCCGAACCATGGTCATATCTTAGTGAGGCGATATGGCTTCAGGACTACTTAGCCGGTACAATTCGCAGTGAATATTCAAAAGCAACCAGAGGGGTTCCTTATTATGAGGATAATGAGGAATCTTTCAGGTACGGCATTGACAGGACATGGTGGGGAAACAAAACGGAAGAAATTAATTTATTTATTGGCTATGACAAAATATTCACCAAGAACGGAGACGTCCCCATTGACAATAGCGGGACGACACCAATCATAGTGGGAAGCCGAACATTGCTTCCGATTCGTGCTATTGTTGAAGTGTTAGGCGGAAGCGTGGAATGGAACAGCGGTATGCAGGAGATTATCTGCCGCTTAAATGGGCACACTGTACATCTGTATATTGATTCGCTCACGTATTATGCCGATTACAATAGCCGCTCTTTTGACGTAGCACCGATGATTTATAACAATCGAACAATGGTTCCGGCTCGCAGTGTGTTAGAAGCACTGGGTTGTTCTGTAGACTGGGTAGTAAACGGAGGCGGCGATGGCTGGAATATGATAGTGGTTTCGTCCCCTTACTATACCACGATGGTTTCACCATGATTTGAGAGGGATAAATAATAGGAAAGAAGTGCAACATGTTCGGCTCTTCCAAGAACACCCCTGGCGCCCAATGAGGTATCTTACTACGTCGCTTTGTGGCACCTGTTATCGGCGAAGGTGTATCGAGCGGTTGGAACAAAACGACAGCAGACAGCAGGTGTATATCACCACCTACGGCAAGTAGTGACAGAATACAGGCAGGCACATTGGGCGCAGGTTATGCAAAAGCGAGTAAGGGCATGTCAGAGCATCCAAACCTTCTGCGCGGAGGAAGGAATCAGCAAGAACACATATTTTTACTGGCAGCGAAAGTTGCGGGAAGCGGCGTGTGCAGGGCTTGCACAGCAAACGGATGTAGACGGGATAGCGCTTGTTCCAAACGGATGGGCACAATTGGCGGTATCTCTGCCGGCGGGATCGCAACATGAATGCGCAATAAGCGCGGCGATAACCATTGAAATCAATGGCTGCCGTGTGACGGTTTCCGAGAATGCGAATATGGCAGTGCTGGCGAGGGTCTGCCACGCCCTTAGCTCCTTATGATTCGTTTCGAGGATAAGACGGTATATCTGGCCTGTAGGCACACCGACATGCGAAAGAGTATCAACGGATTGGCAACCTTAAACGTTTTAGAGAAGGGTCGCTTCAAATGGCTCCAAACTGATGCCGACGACGCTA
>JGI994J12354_10000680_pt1 | contig 34084 bp, 27 predicted proteins | sample IntmicLarv3ML3BL_FD_12354 | JGI IMG/M metagenome (IMG submission 12354) | reverse complement strand
ACACAATGACACTAACTCCTTTCGTCCTGTGTGATGAGAGGAGTTTTTTTGTCATAAGTAAAAGATTAAAAATCTTAAACCGTGGGCTCCGCCCACACCCGCAAGCTTTTTGAAAAAAGCTTGACCAAAAACTTTAAAAACTTTGGCTACGCCAAAGCTAGAAAAACAGAAACTGTGAACCCCGTCCAAACCCGTAAGCTACTAAAAAAGCAAGCGTGCTAACGCTTGCAAAAAAAGCGATCAAGCGCGGCTTGGCTTGTCGGGGTTTGGGGCCGATAGCCCCAAGGTCTTAATCTTAATCATTAAAGGAGGTTATTCTAAGATGTACAAAAAGGTTTCAACTAATTTAGACTTTGCTAAAAGAGAAGAAGAAATACAAAAATTTTGGAAAGAAAATAATATATTTAAAAAATCCGTTGATTTAAGAAGCGATAGCCCTGCATTTGCTTTTTATGATGGACCACCAACAGCTAATGGTAAACCACATATAGGCCATATTTTGACAAGATCAATAAAAGATCTTATACCAAGATATAAAACTATGAAAGGCTATAATGTATTACGTAAAGCTGGTTGGGATACCCATGGTTTACCTGTAGAACTAGAAGTTGAAAAAAAACTTGGCATAAGCGGTAAACCACAAATTGAAAATTACGGTGTAGAAAATTTTATAAAAGAGTGTAAGGAAAGCGTTTGGAAATATGAAGAAATATGGCATGAAGTAAGTGAACGCGTTGGGTTTTGGGCTGATATGGAAAATCCTTATATAACTTATGAAAATAATTATATAGAATCTGTATGGTGGGCACTTAGACAAATTTGGGATAAGGACCTTATTTATAAGGGTCATAAAGTTGTGCCTTATTGTCCGCGCTGTGGCACATCACTTTCTAGCCATGAAGTAGCACAAGGCTACAAAGATGTTGTTGAAAAATCTGTACATGCACAATTTAAAATTAAAGATAAAACTAACGAATACTTTTTAGCTTGGACTACTACGCCTTGGACACTTCCATCAAACGTAGCTTTAGTAGTTAACCCTAATGAAAATTATGCTAGAGTTTCATTTAATGACAATATATATATAATAGCAGAAGCATTAGTTAGCTCTACTTTTGGAGAAGGATATACAGTACTTGAAACCCTAAAAGGTGCTACTCTTGAACACACTGAATATGAACCGTTATTTGATTTTGCTGATGTAAATGAAAAGGCATTTTTTATTACTTGTGATACTTATGTAACACTTACAGATGGTACAGGTATAGTTCATAATGCCCCTGCATTTGGTGAAGATGATGCTAGAGTTGCAAAAAAATACAACTTACCTTTTATACAACTAGTAAACGAACAAGGTAAATTTGTAGATAGCGTTAAGCCTTGGGCTGGTATATTTGTAAAAGATGCTGACCCTTCTATTATAGAATATTTAGATAAAAACAATTCCCTTTTCAAATCTATAGATTATGAACATAGTTACCCATTTTGTTGGAGATGCGACACTCACTTAATCTACTACGCTAGAGACTCATGGTTTATACGTATGACTGAAGTACGCGAAAAGCTAACAGCTAACAATAATACTGTTAACTGGATGCCAGACAATATAAAACAAGGCCGCTTTGGAAACTTCTTAGAAAACGTCATTGACTGGGGCTTAAGCCGTGAAAGATATTGGGGCACTCCACTTCCAATTTGGGAATGCGATTGTGGTCATAAGCATTTAATAGGAAGTGTACAAGAACTTAAAGAAATGAGTGGTGAAACACTTGAAAACCTTGAATTACACAAACCATATATAGATAACGTATTTTTAAACTGTCCTAAATGCGATAAAAAAATGAAACGTGTTACAGAAGTTATTGATTGTTGGTTTGACTCTGGTAGTATGCCTTTTGCACAACATCACTACCCATTTGAAAACAAAGAATTATTTGAACAAAATTATCCTGCTAATTTTATTTCTGAGGCAGTTGACCAAACCAGAGGTTGGTTTTACACTCTAATGGCTATTTCTACTTTAATATTTGATAAAGCACCTTATGAAAACGTTATTGTTTTAGGGCATGTTCAAGATAAATCAGGTCAAAAAATGTCTAAACACAAAGGTAATGTTGTGGATCCTACAGAAATTTTAAATACTCATGGTGCTGATGCGGTACGTTGGTATTTTTACTCTAACAGCGCGCCTTGGTTGCCTAGCCGCTTCTATGAAGAAGGAGTTAGCGAATATCAAAGAAAATTTATGGGTACATTTTGGAACACATACGCATTTTATGTTTTATACGCAAACATAGATAGTTTTAACCCTAATGATTATGAACTAGAGTATGATAAGCTCGGCGTTATGGATAAATGGATTTTATCGAAACTAAATACTTTGATTAAATTTGTTGATACGTCCTTAGAAAATTACAAAATCACAGAACCAGCTAGAGCCTTAGATGAATTTGTGGATAATCTATCTAATTGGTATATACGTCGTAGCCGTGAAAGATTTTGGGTAAGTGAAATGCCACAAGATAAAATTAACGCTTATAAAACTTTGCATACAGTGCTAACCACGCTTACAAAGCTTTCAGCTCCTTTTATACCTTTTATGTCAGAAGAAATATATCAAAATCTTATGCGTTCTATCGATAACACTGCACCAGAAAGTGTGCATTTATGCGATTTTCCTGCAGCTAATAAATCTTATATTCTTAGCGATCTTGAGCGAAATATGGATACAGTTTTAAATATTGTTGTACTTGGACGCTCTGCTAGAAATAACGCAAACATTAAAAATCGCCAACCTATCGCTACAATGTATGTAAGGATGGATGGTACTATAGAGCCGAGCTACATTGATATTGTAACAGAGGAGCTTAATATAAAAAATGTTGAATTTGTAGACAGCTTACAAAAATTTACTTCATACAAATTAAAGCCACAACTACGCACAGTAGGGCCTAAATATGGAAAGCTCGTATCAAAAATAGGTAAATATTTAGCTGACGATTTCGATGTGTCTTTAGTAGAATCTTTAAAAACTGATGGGGTTACATTTACTATTGATGGTACAGAAATAACTCTTTTTGAAGAAGATGTTTTAATAGAAACTGCACAAACAGAAGGATTTATGGCTGAAACTGATAAAGGTATTAGTGTTGTTTTAGATACTAAATTGTCCCCTGAGCTTATCGAAGAAGGTTTTGTACGTGAAATCGTATCTAAATTACAAACTATGCGTAAAGAGGCTGGTTTTGAAGTTCTCGATAAAATAGATTTCTATCACGTAGGAAATCCTCGCCTAGCAGAAGTTATTAGCAGAAATTCTGTAGAAATAATGTCAGACGTGTTAGCAGATAATATTTTTGAAGGTACGACAGAAGAAGGTTACACCAAAGAGTGGAATATAAACAATGAAATGCTAACTTTAACAGTGATCAAAAAATTAAAAAATTAAAAGATAAAAACCTTGGGCTTTCAGCCCAAACCCGACAAGCGCAACGCGCTTGACCGCTGCTTTAGCAAGCACTTATGTGCTTGCTAATAGAAATCCTAAATTTGTAAATTAACCGCTTTCGACAAAGTTGAAGCGGTTAATTTTTTTTGGTTAAGGTTTTAGTATATAACACATAAAAACGGAGACACAAAAAAATAGTCGCCCCTATGCCGTAGGTTTGACGACCATTTTACAATCAAAATAAAGTTGCAAGCCTTAATACTTTATAATTTGTGTTATCGAGAGGGTGTTCATGTACTCTCTCTTTTACTATGCATTCATTACATCATATTTTATACTGGAATTTCAAGTATTTTTAAAAATAATAATCCCTAAAGTTTTCCAAAAAAATTAGCTAAAAGTATATGTTGCTTACCAACACACCTAAGGCAATATATGTTATAAAATTAAATATATTTAAATTTTTCTAATTATATTAGATATAATTTTCGAATAAAAACTATAATTTTTATGAATATTTATATATTTTTTTTAAATTATAGTTAATTCAAAGTTAAATTTAAACTTTATTTTCTTTATTAAAATAAGTTTTTTACTATAGTTTATTAATATCTTTTATAGTGTTAGATTTTGAAGTAAATAGAAATTTTTTTACATTTCTAATCTCTTTATTGACAATATATATATATATATATTATAATACTATTAGTAATATATTACTAAAGGCAATACATATTATCGCCTATAAACAAGGATGATTTTAGGGGTTATGCAAAGAAATAAATTTAATTTCTATCACTTACAAAAAAACTTTAAAGGATAAAGAGAGGATACTAAAAACATGAAAAAATTAATGGGAATGATGGCACTAGCTTTGGCAGTTGTAGCTATGCCTACATCAGTAGAGGCAACAACATATACAGGCGAAAACCAAGTTATAGAATCTAAAGCATCTGAAGGCGAAAGCGAATTTTTAAACTTAAAATTGTCTACAAATGTGACCTTAATGCGTGGTTTTCAAATTATAGACGGGAATATATATGATAGATATGGTAATTTGCATATAGAATTAGATGAAAATGGACGAACTGCGGATGGTTTTGGCATTTCCCCTACATTTTCTATAGTTTATTATGATGACTTAGTAGCAAAGTACGGGAATAGCGTATTTGATGATTCTTCAGCATATGACGCTCCTATGTCTAGAACAGTATTAAATATTTATAATGCAACAATGACTAGCGTTCCTCTAAATACTACAGGACATCAAGCTGTTAATCTTGGTGGACAATTTTCTTTAGAGAATACTAACACTCGACGTAGAGTTGAATTTCGATATATTTCTGGAGCACCTACTAGTGTAAATGTTGGGATAAGAAATTTAAGTCTTGATAGAGAGGAAGGTATTTTAGCTCATGTAACGCCAGGTTCTGCTTGGGCGACTATTCCAGGCGTAAGTTATAGTGCTGCAACATCTGGAAACTCATATCAAGCTAGAGTAAGTGCTAATGGTCAGTCTGGTCCTGCTACGATGCATCTTAGAACAAGAAGCTAGTAACAATCTTTAACTTGAATTTTTTAATCATTTTAATGCAAGAAAACTACTTTGACTTCTGTCAAAGTAGTTTTTTTTATATTAAAAATTTAAATTCTAGTGAATGGTTCTGGTGGTACTTTAAAAGTTATGATGGCTATTGAAATCGACCACACAACAGAGAAGTATTCTTATACCCTTATTTGCATGCAATATGGTGTAAATGATATACTACTAATCTGAAGTATATTAATCAAAGAAATTTAAAAAGTGGGTATAGGTGAATTTATGAAAATATCGACAAAAGGGCGTTATGGACTTGCCGCAGTCCTTTATATTGCTAAAAATTCTAAAAATGGCAAACTTATTACAGTTATCCGTATAGCAGATGAACTTGGATTTTCTAAAATATATTTAGAACAAATTTTTTCTATGCTGAAAAAAGCAGATATCCTAACATCTATTAAAGGGTCTCAAGGGGGTTATCAGCTTGCTAAAGACCCATCTCTTATAACTGTTTTCGATGTTTTACAATCTACGGAATCTAACTTATCTGAGAAATCAGAACAAGCTCTACAAAAAGGAGATTGTACGATTGAAAAAGTTTTGCAGGAACACGTTTTCCAAAACCTTAACGAGCAAATCAAAACCACCTTATCTTCAATTACCATAGAAGACTTAGTAACTAAAATGGAAAATCACGAACTCAGTACTAATTACATGTATTTTATTTAAAGATAAAACCTGAAACCTTGGAGACTCCGTCTCCAAACCTCTGCAAGCGCACGCGCGCTTGCGGGTGTGGGCAGAGCCCACAATCTTTTAATCTTTTAACCGTTCATGTATATATGAACTTTTCTTATTTTGTTTTTACGTACATCTGATATTACAAATTTAATTTCGCCTTCTTCAATGGCGTAACCATTGTTTGGTATGTGCCCAATAAGACCTGTAACATATCCGCCTATAGAATCAAAATGATCTGAATACATTTTTGTACCAAGTGCGTCATTCACATCTTCTATTCTAGTTATGCCGTTTACGATGTACTCCCCTTCTTTTATCAATTGTATGTCTTCTGGCTCATCATCATGTTCATCTTTTATCTCACCAACAATTTCTTCAATTAAATCTTCTACCGTAACTATCCCTGATGTTCCCCCATATTCATCTAACACTACAGCTACATAAGCGGAATCTTTTCGCATCTGCTGAAGTAATTCTGTTGTAGATTTAAGCTCATATGTAAAAAATGGTTTACGCATTATATCTTCAACTTTAAAGTTAACACCTTTATTAGACGCATAAATAAAATCTTTGAAGTGTAATATCCCCACTATTTCATCAAAATTACCATTATACACTGGCATACGTGAAAAATGTTCTTTTTCAAAAATACTATTTACTTCTTCATACGAAGCAGCTAAAGATACAAATATTAAATTTGTTCTTGGAGTCATTACATCTTTTGCTTGTGATTCATGAAACCCAAAAACGTTATTTATCATATCTTTATCATCTTCTTTTAAGATTCCTTCTTCATGACTTACATTAATTATTGATATAAGTTCTTCTTTTGTCATAAAAGGTATTGCTTTATTAGGGTCAACACCTAATAACTTTATAGAAAGCTCTGATATCAACCCAAAAACATATATAAATGGCGTTAATATACGCATAAAGAAAGCAATACTACTAGCGACACGTAAACTAATTTTCTCTGGATTTTGTGCAGCATACATTTTTGGTACCATTTCGCAATAAATTAAAACTACTATTGTTACTATTACTGTGGAAACTCCAACAGATAACGCATTGTTACCTCCAAGCTGTATGGCTATAGAAGTAGCAATAACAGGGGATAAAATATTAGTAATATTACTACCAACTAAAATTGTTGAAAATAGCTTTCTTGAGTCTTTCACTATTTCCTCTATTTGTTTAGCCCCTTTTACATCGTTATCTACCATTACCTTTAATTTAATTTTACTTAAAGCTGTTAAACCGATTTCACATATAGAAAAATATGCTGAAAAACTTAACAAAACAATTAACAAAATAAATTGAGGCAAAATATCCGATTCCACAAAACCAACTCCCTTAAAATTTTTTATTTTTTAAAATACTAAAAATTACAAATAACCACAAGTCGTCTAAATGATTATAACGTCTTGTGGTTAAAATTAAATTTTTTCTTCCTATGAACCTCCATTAAAATATCATCCTCTATTTTTCAAATTAAATAATATATTATATCGTATTTTTTATTTGTTGTCAAAACTTTTTAGTATTATATAATATTATGTCCCTAAGAAACGTGGAACACCCAACAGCAACTTTATCATAGTATTTCGCAAATCTAGGATCATCTACATACATATTAGCAACCCCTATATGTGCCTCTTTGTTATAAGAATCCCAGTAATAGCATAACCACTTTTTATGCAGTTCATATGCATTTTTTGCCAAATCACTTTTAATATCACCTTCTTCAAAAGCTAATTTTAAGGTTTCATTCACTTGATTAGATAATTCTTCTAAATCGTCATATTCCTTTTTTGTTATATTCTTAAACTTTTTATTTGAAGCATCAATCATTTTATCTCCATATTGTTTTCTTATTTCCTCTCCATACTTTTGTTCATTTTCATTAATACTATTTTGAATAAAGCCATTAAATTTTTCTTTATCGCTCATTTTCACTTCTCCTTTTAACGCTGTTATGCTTTTTTCTACATTACTAATTAACATATTTAATTGATTTCTCTTTGCTGTTAGCGCATTTAAATGATTTTTTAACGACATTATATTATCAAAGCCTTCAAATGACATAATTTTTTTAATTTCATTTAAAGGGACATCCAATTCACGGTAAAAAAGAATTTGTTGTAACTTATTAACTTCTTCACTGCGATAAATACGATAACCATTACTTATTCTGATAGGACTAAGTAACCCAATTTCATCATAGTACCTAAGCGTACGAGTACTCACTCCAGCCATTTTAGCAAGTTTATTTACACTATATTCCATTCCTAACGCCTCCTTTACAAGGATAAGCCATGACGTAACGTTAATGTCAAGATAAAAGATTGTGGGACTTTGTCCCACACCCTACAAGGGTTTCTACCCTTGACACTTTTTAAGAATGCGCGTAGCGCATTCTTTTTTAAATCTTTTATCAGCAAAAGTCAAATAAATATAAATCAGGACCACCCGCTTAGCGGGTGGTTTAGAAAGTAGGCCCCTATAAGGGGCTTAAAACATTAAACCTAGCCAGATAGAAGCAGTATATAGCTTAGCTGAAGTGTATTTATACTGGAGTAAAAGCTCATTCTATAAATAAGTTTTTTACTCTCACCAGCAAAGCTGGTGGATTTGTTATGCTAAAGCGGTATATTAAAAAGGCATACGCGTAGCGTATGCCAAAAAGCGGTCAAGCGCGCTGCGCTTGTCGGGGAGTGGGGCTGAAGACCCACGGTTTTAATCTTTTGATCTTTTAATCTTTTAAATTTTGAAATACTGACTTACATACTACTGCTATACACGGCCCAACAAAAATACCAAAGAATCCGAAAAGCCGCAAACCTATATATACAGACATAAGCGTGATAAGGGGATGTATACCTATTTGATTACCTACAATTTTAGGTTCTAGGATTTGACGTGTTAAAAGTACAATTACGTATATAGCAGAAAGACCCATTGCTTGAGAAAAGTCATTTGTCATAAAACTAAAAGCTATCCAAGGCCAGAAGAAAAATCCGCTTCCGAATACAGGTAAAGAATCTACTATTCCTATAATTAAGCCTAAAAATAATGCGTAAGGTGCACCTATTAATGTAAGACCTACTACACATATAGTTGACACTATACTTATAAGTATAAATTGAGCTTTGAAATACCCGTTTATTGCTTGCGAAATACTAGTTTTTATAATTTTTAGTTTTTGGTTAGTCTTTTTTGGTACATACATGTTCAAAAAATCACTAATTTTTTCTTTGTCTTTACTAAAAAAATATGATGAAATTAGCCCTATAACTATACCAATTATTACTCGTGGTACTAGTGATATAAATGTAGTAGAAAAATTTTTAATACCTGAACCAATCATAGATATTAAAGATTCAATTGAAATGTATAAAGCACTCCTAGCTACTTGCTGAAGCTCAGTAGGAATTATTTCATACAAGTTTTCAAATATATTATAAAAACCTTGCGAATTACTTTCCACATAATATATTAGATCTGGCAGATTTCTAAAAAATTCTGTACCTTCTTGTACTATCCTATAAATCACAATAGTGCCTATTCCACCTATAAAAAATAATAATACAAATATAGCAAGTGCTGTTGCCATACCGCGCTTAACATTAAGGTACTTAATAAACATATTAACAATAGGAGCTATAAATATTGAAATAACGTAACCAAATATAAAAGGAGAAATATATGTAATCACATTATTAAAGAAAAAAGTCACACCAAAAATAAACAGCATAAAAATAATTATTTTATCTGCTAAATTTTTGTTTTGCTTATAAAGTTCATTCATAAAAATCCCTCCTATTAAGATTAAAAGATTAAAGACCTTGGTGACTCCGTCCCCAACCCCCTGCAAGCGCACGCGCGCTTGACCGCGTTTTAACAAGCACTTGCGTGCTTGTTGGCAAACAACTAAGCATATAAATTAACTGCTTCGACGAAGTCGAAGCTATTAAAGTTTTGGTCAAGCTTTTTTTAAAGCTTGCAGAGTATGAGACGGAGTCTCATGATTTTTCAAGACTTTGTATTATAAATTTATCAGCTATACGCTTTGCACCTAGACCGTCTATAACGGTTACTGCTTTATCGTGCATTTTTTGCCTTAAGGTTTTGCTTTTTAAGATAGTTAAATTACTTAGTATTTTTTTTGAAATGCTTCTAGTTTCTCCAGCACAATGTCCACTGTATAACACTGTCCTACTTTTATAAAATGCTTCTGTCATTTTAACTTGATTTTCTGCAATAGTAAATGTGATTGTAGGTAGTCCACAAACACATAATTCATAAAGCGTCGTACCACCTGCTGATATAGCCACATCTGACCTCAGCATAATATCGCTCATTTTTTCTACATTTTCATATAGTATGATCTTGTCATTACTTTCGCTTAATTTTCTTAAATTTTCTTTATTAGTGAAAAAATTTCCTATAACCACATGTAGAACTACATCTTTAAAATTTTCTTCATTTTTCAAAATTTCTATTATTTTTTCAGTAATAAGATATTTATCTGTTCCACCTGTAGTTAACATAATATTTTTTATATCTTCTGTTATAGTTATAGGAGTTATATTTTGAAACTCACTTCGGAGTGGTATATATTTTGTACCTAGTAAAAGATTAGTATTACTTTCATATATTTCTTTTGAAAAATCACAGCTTACATTATAGCTGATTAACCCTTTTAGATTCCTATAATGTTTATTATAAAAATCATCAATATAGTACAAATCTACTACCACTCCAACCAAATGTGTATAGTTATCAGATATATAGTAGCTGTCCAGTATTATAGTATTCACTTTATATTTACTTATTATTTCAAATAATTTTGAAATTTCTGACTCCATATCGTACCATAATGTATTTAAGGACACAAATTTAAATCCTTTATTCATTATTAGTTCCGCCATATTATTATCTGAAAGAATAAAAAAAGGGGGTTCACCCCTACTTTTTAATGCCTCTGCTATGGAAAGACATCTTTGTACATGTCCTGTACCTATTTCACTATTTCCATCTACACGTATAGCTAACATTATATCACCACTATATTTTATAATAATTTATAACTTTCTTTACGCCACTTATTACGTCCTTTACATCTTCATCTTTCATTGTATAAAATAAAGATAGTGTTATCATTTCTTCATATAATTTTTCCGCTTCCTTACAAATTCCCCTTTCATAACCTAAACTTTTATAATATGGGTGATAATACACTGGCATATAATGAACATTAACACCTATATTTTCCGCACGTAAAGCATCAAAAACATCTTTTCTAGTTGCTTTCAGTTTATCAAGATTCAGTCTTATTATATATAAATGTCTGCATGTATTGGAATTAGGTATAATCTTTTGTACACTGATCTCTTCCATCTCAAGAAATTCTTTGTCATACATTTCTACTATTTCTTTGCGTCTCTTTGCAAAGTTGCCCATTTTATTTAACTGACTATTTAAAAGCGTACATTGTATATCTGTAATACGGTAATTAAAACCTAAAAGTTGTTGTTCGTAATACCAGCTACCTTCATCTTCATTTATAAAATTTTTTTTATCTCTAGTTATTCCATGGTACTTAAACATATTAATTTTTTTATAAAGTTCTTCACTATTAGTAGTCACTGCCCCACCTTCACCTGCTGTTACAGTTTTAACTGGATGAAAACTAAATATCGTCATATCCGCCATGCTTCCTACTGGCTTATTATCATATTCAGTTCCAATAGAATGTGCCGCATCCTCTATAAGTATCAAGTTATGTTTTGTGCATATCTCTTTAATTTCATTCAGAGCAACCGCTTGTCCCGCAAAATCTACTGCTATTATCGCTTTTGTTTTACTCGTTATTTTTTCTTCTACAGATTTCGGGTCTATATTCCATGTCTCTTTATCTATATCTGCAAATACAGGAGTAGCACCGCAGTAAAGAATAACATTTGCAGAAGCTACAAAAGTCATAGAAGATACTATAACTTCATCGCCTTTTTTTAAACCAGCTGCTAAACACGCTACATGTAGTGACGCTGTTCCATTTGATAATGCCACTGCATACTTTGCATTTGTAATCTCACATATTTTTTTCTCTAATAACTCTATACTTGGGCCTGTAGTTAAAAACTGACTTTTGAGTACATTAACAACTGCGTTTATATCATCTTCATCAATATATTGCGTACCATATGGTATAAAGTCTTTGCATGCTGGCTCCCCACCAAATATCGCTAATTGCATAAATATCCCTCTTTTCTCAATAAATCTTTTATATCCTCTACTGAAAGCCATAAATTATTTGTTTTAGAACTATATTCAAACCCTTTTTCAATTATTTTTCCCTTTTGTTTAACACCTTTTAGATTCGGATATATTACAAAATAATCTTCATATTCATAGGCATTCAATGAATCTTCCGCTGTTAGCATCACTTCGTGTAGCTTTTCGCCCTTTCTTATCCCCACTTCTTTCATACTACCATTTGGATTCATAGCTTTAGCCAAATCTGTAATCTTAAAGCTTGGTATTTTGGAAATATATATTTCACCACCAATGGATAAATCTAATGCTTTAAGCACAAGATTCACACCCTCGTTTAAACCTATCCAAAACCTTGTCATATCATAGTCTGTAATAGGAAGCTCTGTTATACCGCTCTCCAAAAGCTCTTTAAAAAATGGTACTACAGACCCCCTACTACAAGCTACATTGCCATAACGCACAACTGAAAATATAGTATCATAATCATTGTTTAAATTTGCTAAAGCAAATAACTTGTCTGATATTAATTTAGTACCACCATATAGATTAATTGGGCTTACAGCTTTATCTGTAGATAACGCTACAACTTTTTTGACATTATTATAAATTGCAGACTCTATAATATTTATCGCACCGTCTATATTTGTTTTTATCGCTTCTATAGGATTTTCTTCGCAAGTCGTCACTTGTTTCATAGCGGCTGCATGTATAACGTAGTCCACATCTCTAAAAGCGTGTTTCACTCGCTCTTTATCCCTAACATCGCCAACCATAAAGTGTAACTTACTATTTCCTAAACTATTTCTCATAGCATACTGTTTATACTCATCCCTCGAAAACACAATAACTTTTCTAGGGTTATAATTATCTAATATATAACTTGTAAAATACTCACCAAAAGAACCTGTACCACCAGTTATTAGTACCGTTTTATCATCTAGCACAAACTTTCTCCTTTCATACATATTAAAAGCCTTGGGGCTACTCGCCCCAAACCCCAGCAAGCGCACGCGCGCTTGACCGCGTAATTGCGCGAGCTTCCGCTCGCGCTTTTAATTTTTTAGTAATGGGAGCCGTACGCGCGACCGCCTTTTTTGCAAGCGCATACGCGCTTGCCTAAAGTTTTTGCGTCGCTTTTTTCAAAAAGCGACCAGGGTTTGGGACGGAGTCCCAAGGTTTTAATCTTTTAATCTTTTTAATTTTACCACAAAAAAGACGTTACCTATACAAAAGTATAGATAACGCCAACTATGATAAAAAGGATGATTGATGTGCTTGGAGGGAGTCGAACCCACGACCTACCGCTTAGGAGGCGGTTGCTCTATCCTACTGAGCTACAAACACAAATCGAAATCATTATACTACATTGGTTTGGTTTAATCAAGCCTAAAATTACCCATATACAATACCTAAATTATCTAATAGGTTTATAATTCTATGACCCATAGGCATTGTTTCCAAATCTTTTCGCTTTATTCCTTTTATAATTATCATAAATATAAAGTATGCTATCACAGAAAGAAAAATTGATATAATAAGGGCTAGTGTATTGTTCGGATGAATAAAATAAACTGTATAGTAAGAAACATAAGAGATAGCACCCATTACAATAGCACTTGCTGTTGGCTTCAAAAATACATTTATAATATCTGGTCTAGTATTTGTCGTTCTATATACAACCGTTAAATTAATGAATGAAGCAATCATATAGCATACAGTTGTACTAATAACAGCACCTACAACATTAATTTCTGGTATAGCAATTAAAAAGTAGTTAAGCGGTATTTTTACTATAGCACCACATAGAGCTGCTAAAGCTGGAACTTTTAATTTTCCCATACCTTGTAACATCCCTGTTGCTATTTGAGAAAGTGCCAGAAATATTATACTAGCCGCTCCAACTTGTAACAGTATCCCACCATCTGGATTATTAGGAAACAAAAATAAAAGAATTTGATTAGCAAGTATCCCTACACCAAAAGCTGCTGGTATAGATATAATCATAGTTAAACGTAGGGCCATATCTACTTTATCTTTAGTAGCTGTCCTATCATTTAAAGCTACAGACTTTGCTATACTAGGAATCACTGCTGCCGCTAGAGCTGTAGCTATAGCTACAGGCAGTGTAGTAATAACTACATATTTACCATTTAGTTGCCCAAAAAGCTGTAATGCTTCAGTGTGGCTAAAACCAGTATCCGTTAATATACTTATAACCATTTTTGTATCTATAAGATTCGTAATGCTAAATATGGCTGTGCCTGCTATTATTGGCGCAGCAGTAAATAAAAGTTCTTTAGCTATACTTCCAGCTGATTCATTTTCTGCATATTGTTTATGCTTTTTTATATTTTTTCTTATTCGCTTTGTTTGAAGTTTGTAAATTCCTATTATTATAATAAGGCCTGCAAAAGCACCAATACCTGATCCAGCTGTACCTCCTGCTGCTGCCATAGCAAGTCCTTCATCAAGCAAAACATATACAAGCCAAATACTAAATGCAGCGTTTAATACCTGTTCAAAAACCTGTGATACAGCTGTTGGTACAGTATTGCCCATGCCTTGAAAATAACCTCTATACACAGACATAATAGCAACAATAAAAGCTGCTGGTGCAAGTGCTTGTATACTATAAACTGCATCTGGACTTGCAACTAGATTAGAGAGCCACTCTGCACCAAAAAACAACATAAACATACTAGCAAATCCAGCAGAACCAGCCATAACTAAAGCTATTTTAAATACCTTATGAGCGTTTCCATATTGTTTCAAAGCAATCCGTGTAGAAACCATCTTTGAAATTGCAGCTGGAAATCCAGCAGAAGAAATGACAAAGAAAAGCAAAAATATATTATACCCTTGCGCATATATACCTGTTCCTTCATCACCCAACATACTTTGCATAGGTAATCTATATAAAAACCCAACAAGCCTTACTAAAATACCAGCCGTTGCAAGTATAGTTGCCTGCATTAAAAAAGATGATTCTTTTGAACTTTGTGTACTCATAAAACACCTCATAGGCAAATTTTTCTTTAGAATATTAAAAAACCTTTAAGACCTTGGGCTTTCAGCCCAAACCCGACAAGCGCACGTGCGCTTGACCACGTTATTGCGCAAGCATAAGCTTGCGCTTGCTTACAAAGTTATAGGGTTTAGGGCATTGTTCCTTGGAGATTCCATCAAAGCATTGCGCACCTTACCACTAGCAAGCACGCATGTGCTTGCTTACAAAGTTTTTGATTAAACTTTTTACAAAAAGTTTATGGGGTTTGGGGCAAAGCCCCAAGGTTTTAATCTTTTATTTCTTTTTAGCTGCACGAGAGCGAGCTGTTGAATCTAATATTTTTTTACGTATTCTAAGAGACTCAGGAGTTATTTCAACTAATTCATCATCTGTTATAAATTCAAGAGATTCTTCTAAGCTCATTATAGTTACTGGAGTAAGTTTTGTGTTGTCATCTGAACCTGATGCACGCATATTTGTAAGTTGTTTACGTTTGCAAACATTAACTTCCATATCGCCACTTCTAGCATTTCGACCAACAACCATACCAGCATAAACTTTTGTGCTTGGCTCTATAAACATTTCGCCTCTTTCTTGTGCATTAATAAGTCCATAAGCAAAAGCTTCTCCAGACTCAAAAGCTACTAAAGAGCCTTGTTGACGGCTAACTATTTCACCTTTATATTCTTCATACCCTTCAAAAAGAGTATTCATGATACCGTTACCCTTTGTATCAGTTAAAAACTCTGTTCTATATCCTATAAGCCCTCTTGCTGGCATTTTAAATTGTAAACGTGTATATCCACCTTTAGAAGGAGCCATATACGTCATTTCACCTTTACGTGAACCTAATTTTTCTATTACAACACCAACAAAATCTTCTGGTACATCTATTGTAACTATTTCCATTGGCTCAAGTCTCTGACCGTTTTCTTCTTTAAATAAAACTTCAGGTTTTGAAACTTGGAATTCATAACCTTCTCTACGCATAGTCTCTATCAGAATCGAAAGATGCAACTCACCTCTACCAGATACTTTAAAAGCTTCTGTAGAATCTGTTTCTTCTACTCTTAAACTAACATCAGTATTTAATTCTTTTAATAATCTTGCTCTAATATGCCTACTTGTTACAAACTTTCCTTCTGTTCCTGCAAATGGACTGTCGTTAACTAAAAAAGTCATTGCAAGAGTTGGTTCTGATATTTTCACAAATGGCAAAGGAGTAACATTATCTAAAGAACATATGGTATCGCCTATATGAATATCTTCTATACCAGCAACAGCTATTATAGAACCAAATTTAGCTTCTTTAACTTCTTGTCTATCAAGTCCATCAAATTCATACAATTTAGTTATTCTTACTTTTTTACTTTTGCTATCATCATGTATATTAACTATGACTACTTCGTCGTTAGTACGTATTGTTCCACTTTCAACTTTCCCAATACCTATACGCCCTAAATATTCTTTATAATCTATAGTAGAAACTAAAACTTTCATATCCCCATCAGCATCACCTTGTGGTGCTGGAATACTTTTTAGAATAGTGTCGAATAGAGGTTTCATATCAACCCCTTCTTCACCCATATTTAGAAATGAGATTCCCTTTTTAGCAGACGCATATATAAATGGAGCATCAAGTTGTTCATCTGTAGCTTCAAGTTCCATAAATAGCTCTAGTACCTCATCTACAACTTCTTCTGGTCTAGCTTCTGGTCTATCCACTTTATTCACACACACAACAACTGGTAATTCTAAGCTAAGTGCATTTTTTAAAACAAATTTAGTTTGTGGCATAGGTCCTTCAAAAGCATCTACTACTAATATTACGCCATCAACCATTTTTAATACACGCTCAACTTCTCCACCAAAATCAGCATGTCCTGGTGTATCTATAATATTTATTTTAGTATCACCATAATAAACTGCTGTGTTTTTTGAAAGTATTGTTATACCACGCTCTTTTTCAATGTCTCCAGAATCCATAACTCTTTCTTGAACTACTTGATTCTGTCTAAATGTACCACTTTGCTTCAAAAGTTCATCCACTAAAGTTGTTTTACCGTGGTCTACGTGTGCTATAATCGCTACATTTCTTACGTCATCTCTAAATTTAATCACAAAAAATCCCGCTTTCTATAATATTAATTAATTGTATACTTATTTTTCTTATTAAACGACTTTATTTTAACACGAACGTCTTTTTTTAACAATAAATTTATAATAATCAGCTACGAACAACAAAAAAACCTTCCAATATATTTTATGGAAGGTAGTTGCTATAGCCATGCTTATCTATAATCATCAATACAAGACATTTTAATGTGATTGTACAAAGATTACAAGATTACAGTTTAATTACGTCTGCAGCTTGTGGTCCTTTTGCACCTTGAACTACTTCAAACTGAACTTCTTGACCTTCTTCTAAAGTCTTGAAACCGTCAGAGTTGATAGCCGAAAAATGTACAAATACATCATCTTCGCCTTGAACTGAAATAAAACCGAAACCTTTTTCCGCATTAAACCATTTAACCGTACCTGTTTTCATTAAAAAAATCCTCCTACTATAAAAAAAAGTATTATCTGTTACAAGAGCTACAATAACACACCTTCCTTAGTATGTCAATGTTTTTTATGAATTTCATTGTAAATTTCAATTAACTAAAAACTATAGGGAAATATCATTATTAGTATTAACTTAAGATGAGAAGATAGAGATATCAGGGGTTATACCCCAAATTACATTTTTAATCTCTAGGTATAGCGGCTCGAGCTAAAGTATCACAACGTTCATTTTCGACGTTATTTGCATGACCTTTAACCCATATAAACTCTATAGTATGAATTTCTATCAAATCAACAAGCTGTTCCCACAAATCTACATTTAATGCTCTTTCTTTTTTATTTCTCATCCAGTTATTTTTTCTCCATTTAGCTAACCAGCCTTTATTAATAGCATCTACTATATATTTAGAATCTGAATACAAATTAACATGACAACTTTGTTTTAGCTCTTTTAAACCTTCTATCACTGCAAGTAATTCCATACGGTTGTTAGTAGTAGATTTCTCACCTCCGCTTAACTCTTTTCTTTTTCCAGCATAAAGTAGCACAACCCCATAACCTCCAGGGCCTGGATTACCTGAACATGCACCATCTGTATATATATCTACTATTTTCAAATTTTATCATTCCTTTTATTTGCAAAATCTCTCTAGCTGTTTATTATACCATAGAGCATTAATGTTTCTATAATTTATTACTATTTCAAGAACCTATCTATTAATTACTACCCTCAAATATTTTAGGAGTTTTAATTTTTTTGTTTTCTATAAAAACAAATACATAAGCAATAATAAAATAATATAAATTATACTTGCTATATATATATATTATGTATAATTTACATAAGAAAAATTTTTTTATTTTCTTATTCATATGTTTTATTATAATCGGTTATTGCTTTCAATTTATTAGTTTTAATTTACAAGGAGATGATTAGTAATAAGTAAAATTTTTAAAAAAATATCTTTTGCATTGGCTTTTATACTTTTAACCAATTTCACAGTAATAGCTTTTGCAAGTGATAATTTGGCTTCTAGAAATAGTAATGCAGTATTTACAGAAGGTGAATTGTTTCTATTGAATAAATTGTCAAATACAACAGCTATAGAAAATGACTTTCAGAGAAATGAACTTAATAAAATATCTGAATATAATATAAATTTTGAAGTTGATTCTAATTATATTGACTTTCATAATTCCATATTAATAACCAATTCAGATGCACATGGCACTAGATTTTTAATACTACCAGTTATTAGTGATGAATATAGTCTTCTTAGTAATATAGTTATAGGATTTGATGAAGATAACAATATCAAATATTATTTAGAAAGTTATATGACTAGATCAAATATCGGTACTTTTAGTGTTCTAACTCTACTTAATGGGGAAATAATAAGAAATGAAATAACAGATGTTGATTATATAGAAAATGAAGAAATCCTTGCAGAAGCTGAATTTTTTAATAGCCTTAATTATAATTCTAGAGGGCTAAATATTGAATGTCTTATTGCGTTCTTTGGATTTGGGAGCGCTGTAGCTGGATCTATAGCTCTAATGTGTAAAGGCGCTTGCGTATCAGTAATCCCTGTATGTGTAGCGTGTTTAGGCGCAATTCTAGTAGTTAGCCGAGGAAGTCTAACTGTTGCAGTTAACAACTGTTGGGAATGATTATTCCAAGTATAGATTTTTTAATTGCGCTAAACTTAATTATATTTGCATCTACGTTTTGGATTTATGAATTGTTCTACTCCATTAAATATAAAAAAATAAAAACTAATTACACTATATATAGCATTTTATTAATTGTTATTTTGATAGCTTTCACACAATTTTTTGACACTGAAAAATATAATTTACTATCAGCAATTATTGCTATTATCTTATTAGCATCGATACCTAAAACTATTTTTTTGTTTTCATACATACATTGGGAACATCTTTCAAAATACAAAAAAACTGTTATTGCGATGCTTTTAGTTGGCTCGATACCTATATTTTACGGAAACTATATTGTAATTAAGAACATATTTGTAAATAGTCAAACTGAATATTTCGTTTCTATTTCTAATGAGCAGATAATAAATATTATATCAGAGGATAAATATAATATAATTTATATTGCTAGACCTACTTGCCCAAAATGCGCAATTGTAGAGCCTTTATTTATTGAGATAGCTCAAGCTAATAGAGTTACTGTATACTATTTTAATACTGATATTGCAAGAGAACAAAATAATGACAAAATGACGCAAATACTAGAGATGTATGAAGTCCGTATGGTTCCAACAATTTTATACACAAGAAACGGCGAAATATTGTATTTATATGACACTTTAAATACTGAAGACATTGTAGAAAATTTTAGAAATTTAATAATTAGATATTTAGAAGATAATAATTAACAAAAAAGATTATAATAAAACATAGTTATATAAAGCCTTTCGAAGTTAAGTATTTAACTCCGAAAGGCTTTTTTTATAAATTTATTCTATAATTTCATAAAATCAAATTTTACTTTTCATAATCAAAATATTTCCGTAGTCTAAATCTTCTTTTGTTGTTATTTTAATATTCTTATAACTACCTTCTACTATGTACACTTTTTCTATCATTTCAACCAGTGAAGCATCATCGGTTGCTACAATATTATTTTCTTCAGCAAATTCATACGCTTTTAGCAAAATATCATAGTGAAAAGCTTGAGGCGTTTGTATAGCCCATAACTTGCTTCTATCTAATGTTTTTTCTATTATACCATGTTCATTTACATATTTTGTCGTATCTTTAACTTGCACTGCTAATACACAAGCTTTTTTTTGTACTGTAGAATTTATAATATTATTTATATCCTTTTGACTTATAAAAGGTCTTACTCCATCATGTACAAGAACTATATCAGTATTTTCAGAAACTGCTTTTAAACCATTATAAACAGAATCTTGTCTTTCTTTTCCCCCTTCTATAATCGCAATTATTTTTTTATAATTATATTTTTTTAATATGTTGTTTTCTAAATATTCTTTTTCATCTTTGCCTATAACCACTATTATATCGTTTATATTTTCGTTATTCTCAAATTCATCTAAAGTTAAAGCTATTATAGCTTTGCCATTTAACTCTAAAAACTGCTTTGCACGTTCTGTACCCATACGCATACCTTTTCCACCAGCAACTATTATCGCACAGCATTTCATAAAAATCCTCCTTCATATTTTTTAGAATTATACGTTTTTTATTGCAAATTTCCAACCAATTTTTAAAATTTAACTACATTACTAGCTCTTTCAGTGTAAATACTTGACAACTTCTAAAAGTGGTGCTACTATATCAGTGAAATTTTTTAAAATTTCATCTTCATATTTAAAATTATAAATAACTTAAAATCGGGAGGAAGTGTCTGTTTGTTAATTGTGTTTGAAAAGGTAAATTTAATTTAAATACTAATTGAATTATATTTCATAGAATATTTTAAAGAAAGCTTTTTTTAAGCTTCTGTTTCTATGCCTTTCAGAATACTTAACATTAAAACACTCACACTGGTCTTTTATTGCCTAGAATAAGGCTTTTTTTAGATTTCAAAGTCCGCAAAAGTTTCTGACTAATATCATGTAAAATCTTGATATTATGGCTAGAAACTTTTGCGGACTTTTTTAATTTTAAGATTTTTATAAAAATGGAGGAATTAATAAATGAAACACAGTACAGTTTTGGAATTTAATATAATACTCGAAAAGCTTTGCGACAATGCACTATCAAAAAAAGCGAAGGACAAAATTTTGGCAATGAAGCCCATATTGAATGAGCGTGAACTAATAAACAAAATAGCAGAAACAACAGATGCAAAAAAAATAATAGAATCACTTGGAACACCTCCTTTAGCTTCGATGGATGAAATTTATAAAACTTTAGATTTATGTGAAAAAGAATCTATGCTAATACCAGAACAATTAATTCAGATAGCGCAGTTTATAAGTTGTTGTCTCCGAATGAAGAAATACCTAAAAAAGGGTGAAACTTTAGAAGTTTCGCTTGCATATTATGGAGATGCTATTTTAGATTTATCAGATTTATCTGCTATTATAGAAAATTGCATACGCAATAATGGCGTAGATGATTATGCATCAAAAACGTTAAAAGACTTGCGTGGCAAAATCGAAACCAAAAATATCGCAATCAAAGAAAAGCTTGATAGTTTATTGAAATCAAATAAAAATTATTTAGCAGACACTTTTATTGTAAAAAGGCATGGGCGTTCAGTATTACCTATAAAAAAGGGATTTAAAAGCAAAGTGGCTGGAACAGTAATTGATACTTCAGGAAGTGGAAGTACAGTTTTTATAGAACCGAATGCCGTAAAAAAGCTTCAAGATGAACTATCTACACTTTTGATAGCCGAAGAAAATGAAGTAAAAAGAATATTATACACTTTGACTTCTAATGTTTATGAAAAAATAGATGAATTAAAATCAAATATTTCTTGTATGGAAAACCTAGATTTTGCGTTCGCAAAAGGCAAACTTTCCTACGATATGATGGCGATTCCACCCCAAATAAATACAACAAAAAAAATTGTTATTAAGCAAGGTCGTCACCCTCTACTAGACCCTGAAACATGTGTGCCACTGAATTTTGAAATAGGCGACGAAATTAGAGGTGTTGTAATTACTGGTCCTAATACTGGTGGAAAAACCGTTACTTTAAAAACAGTAGGGTTATTATCGCTAATGGCACAAAGTGGATTGCATGTTCCTGTTGCAGAAGGTAGTATTTTCTGTATGCATGCCAATATTTTATGCGATATAGGAGATGGTCAGAGCATTGCCGAAAGCTTATCAACTTTCTCATCACATGTAAAAAACATAATAGAAATCTTAAACCACACCACAAAAGATAGTCTTATTTTATTGGACGAACTGGGTTCTGGAACTGACCCCTCAGAAGGAATGGGTTTAGCAGTTTCAATACTAGAAGAACTAAGAAAAAGCTCCTGCTTGTTCTTAGCCACAACGCATTATCCAGAAATAAAAGAATTTGCAAATAAATCTGATGCTATTATGAATGCTAAAATGGGATTTGATAAAGAGAGCCTGAAGCCATTATATAAACTGGAAATGGGTGAAGCTGGTGAAAGCTGTGCGTTTCACATTGCTGAAAAATTAGGATTTCCTAAACATATGTTGCAATTAGCGTTTAAAACAGCTTATCCAAACGTGTTGGAAGAAAAGTTTTCTACTGCAAATGAACAATCTTTATCTCGACCTGTTGCCCCTAAAATTTTGCCTATCATGCCACAAAAAAATCTCAAACATATAGAAGAAAAATTCTCCGTTGGTGATAGTGTAGAAATTTACCCTGAAAAAGCAATCGGAATAGTATTTTCGCCCCCAAATGATAAGGGTGAAGTTAGAGTTCAGTTTAGAAATGAGAAAATATTAGTCAACCACAAAAGACTGAAATTACTGGTAAAGGCAACGGAGCTTTATCCAGAAGACTATGATTTTTCTATTATTTTTGATACTATCGAAAATAGAAAATCCAGACACAAAATGACAAAAAGGCATGACCCAAATTTAGTTATTAAGTATGAAGATTAATATACAGTCGATTGCAACTGAAACAGTAAAAGATTAAAACTGTGGAGACTCCGTCAAGGCTCGCCTTCACGCCTCTACAAGGGTTACACCCTTGACCCTTTTTAGCAACCACGTAGTGGTTGCTGTTAAAGTTTTTTGCCACACTTTTTTTCAAAAAAGTGTGAAATCTTTTGATCTTTAATCTTTTAATTATTTAATTCTCATCAACCACGGTTAAAATAAAATGCCTATATTTATTACGATTATAAAGCATATTTTTTGATAATACTTGATAAGGTGAGTACACTATTAACAAAAAAACCTCACGATTTTTATTAAATATTTTAATGTTTGTTTTGCCTAAAAGTATTTACATGTATACTGTATACATGTATAATTGACATATACTTAAATACAGTTAAAAATAATATTTAAGTCTTATGGTATGAAAATATATAAAAAATTTCGTGTACTATGGAAACTTATACTAAAATTTAAAAATGAGGTGGGCTATTATGGAAAATAATTGGAATGGTTTTAATTTTGGTAAATGGCAAAAAGAAATAGATGTGAGAGATTTTATTCAAAGAAATTACGCTCCATACGAAGGCGATGATAAATTTTTAGCTGATGCTACAGAGAATACAAAAAAACTTTGGGACGATGTTTTAAAACTTACTAAAGTTGAAAATGAAAAAGGAATCTTAGATGTAGAAACAAAAAAACCTTCAACTATTGTATCTCACGGTCCTGGTTATCTTGATAAAGAAATTGAGCAAATCGTTGGTTTTCAAACAGATAAACCATTAAAAAGAGGTATTATGCCTTTCGGCGGTCTCCGTGTTGTTCAAAGTGCCCTTGAAAACTATGGCTATGAACTAGACCCTGTGACTACTGAAATATTTGAATCTTACAGAAAAACTCATAACGAAGGTGTTTTTGATGCTTATACAGATGAAATGCTACGTGCTAGAAAAAGCGGTGTTATAACTGGTCTTCCTGACGCATATGGTCGTGGTCGTATTATTGGAGATTACAGAAGAGTTGCTCTTTACGGTATAAACAAGCTTATAGAAGATAAGAAAGCTGAGAAAAAATCTTTAGAATTAGCTTCTCTTACTGAACATGCTATACGTGCACGTGAAGATTTAAGTGCTAATATCAAAGCTTTAAAAGAGCTTGCTCAAATGGCTAAAAGCTACGGTTTTGATATTACAGAACCTGCTGCAAACGCTAAAGAAGCTATTCAGTGGACATACTTTGGTTTCTTAGCAGCTGTTAAACAACAAGACGGTGCTGCTATGAGTCTTGGTCGTGTTTCTACTTTCTTAGATATATATATTGAAAGAGACATTAAAAACGGAGTAATTACAGAACAAGAAGCTCAAGAAATGATTGATCACTTTGTTATGAAACTTCGTTTAGTTAGATTCTTAAGAACTGCAGAATACAACAATTTATTCTCAGGTGACCCAACATGGGTAACAGAAGCTATTGGTGGTATGGGTGAAGATGGTCGTACTCTTGTAACAAGAAGTAGCTTCCGTATCCTTCATACATTATATAATTTAGGACCTGCTCCAGAACCTAACCTTACAGTTCTTTGGAGTCAAAACTTACCACAAAACTTTAAAAACTTCTGTGCGAAAGCATCTATAGACACAAGTTCTATACAATATGAAAATGATGATTTAATGCGTAGCTACTGGGGCGATGATTACGGTATAGCTTGTTGCGTATCTGCTATGAGAATAGGTAAGCAATTACAATTCTTTGGTGCACGTGCTAACCTTGCAAAATCTTTATTATACGCTATAAACGGTGGTAAAGATGAAAAAAGTGGTGTTCAAGTTGGACCTGAATTTGCTCCTATAACTTCTGAGTATTTAGATTATGATGAAGTTATGCGTAAATTTGATCAGATGAATGAATGGTTGGCTGGATTATACATGAACACATTGAATGTTATACATTTCATGCATGATAAATATAACTATGAAAGCTTACAACTAGCCCTACATGACAAAGATATATTAAGAACACAAGCTACTGGTATAGCTGGTCTATCTGTTGTAGTTGACTCTTTATCTGCAATCAAAAATGCAAAAGTTAAAGTTATCCGTAACGCGGAAGGTTTAGCTGTTGATTACGAAATTGAAGGCGAATATACTGCATTCGGTAACAATGATGATGATGTGGATGCTATGGCTTATGATATTGTTAAAGACTTCATGTTAAAACTTCAAAAACACACAACTTACAGAGAAGCTGTTACTACAATGTCTATACTTACTATAACTTCAAATGTTGTATATGGTAAAAAGACAGGTAGTACGCCAGATGGTAGAAAAGCGGGTGAACCATTTGCACCAGGGGCTAACCCAATGCATGGTAGAGATAAAAAAGGTGCTGTAGCTTCTTTAGCATCTGTTGCTAAGCTACCTTATAAGTATTCCCAAGACGGTATTTCTTATACTTTCTCTATTACACCAAATGCTCTTGGTAAATCGGATGAAGATAGAATCAAAAACTTAATTGGTATAATGGATGGATACTTTGATGATAACGGTCACCATATAAATGTTAATGTTTTTGATCGTGAAACTTTAGTAGACGCGATGGAAAGACCTGAATTATATCCACAGCTTACTATACGTGTATCTGGATATGCTGTTAACTTCATCAAATTAACAAAAGAGCAACAGTTAGACGTTATAAGCAGAACATTCCACGAGAGCGTATAAATGACAGATACAAGTAATATTAAAGGTAGGATACATTCTATTGAGACATGTGGAACTGTAGATGGCCCTGGTATTAGATATGTTTTATTTACTCAAGGTTGCTCACTTAGATGCCAGTATTGTCATAATCCAGACACATGGAACATGAATAGTAAAGACGCCAAAGACATGTCAGTAGAAGAATTATTAAAAGACATATTAAAATATAAATCCTATATGAAATCTTCTGGTGGCGGTATAACCGCTACTGGCGGAGATCCTTTAGCTCAAAAAGAGTTTATTCTTTCTCTTTTTGAGGCTTGCAAAAAAGAAAATATACACACTGCTTTGGATACTTCAGGGTTCGTAGATATAGATGATACTACTATTAAACTTTTAGATTCTACAGATTTAGTTTTACTAGATATCAAAAGCTATAATAAAGATACTTTCAAGAAAATAACTGGTCGGGAACTTGATAAAACATTAGCTTTTGCAGAGTATTTAAAAGAAAAAAATATAGAAACATGGATTAGGTTTGTACTAGTTCCTGAATTATCTGATAATCCAGATGATATTACAGAACTTGCTAAATATATTACTACTCTTACAAACGTAAGCAAGGTAAGCTTATTACCTTTTCATCAATTAGGGCTATATAAATGGTCAGAGCTCGGCATACCATATAAACTTAAAGACACCAAAGAACCATCTAAAGATGAACTACAAAAAGCCAAAGAATTATTTGAAGCTTTTGGAGTTACTGTGAGTTAAAAGATTAAACCGTGGACTCCGTCCACACCTGCAAACTTCTTGAGAAAAATTTGATTAAAAACTTTAAAAGCAAGCGCGTTCGCGCTTGCTTTTTTCATTGCTAAATTTATTTTGAATTTTTATAACTATTTGATTTGTAATTGACTATACACTTAGAATATTACTGAAAAAGAGATTGACTCAAAAAATTTTATTGACATCTACTACATGATGTCGTATACTGAATTTGCAACTACGACTTGTCGGAACAAATTTTGGAGGTGCGCGCATGAACAAGTTAGGCAGACTTTCTGATGTAGAAATGGAGATTATGCAAACAATATGGGGACTGGCTACCCCTATAACCGTTGCCCAGCTACTCACTATTTTTGAAGATAGTAAGGGTTGGAAAAATTCTACTATATCAACAATGTTGGAGCGAATAATATCAAAAGGTTTTCTCCGTAAAGAAATGAAAGGTAAGGCAAATTATTACAGTATAGTCGCTACATTAGAGGACTATCAAAAACAGGAAGGGAGAAATCTAATATCATCGCTCTATGGAGGTAGTATTAAAAATTTTATGGCTACTTTTGTAGAGGATAGCAGTATGACCGACATAGATATAAAAGAATTACAGGAATGGTTTGCAAGTACTACTAATAAGGATGGAGATGTTAAATGAACTTACTCTTTGGTTTAACCACCAGTAGTATAGTTGGGAGTGTAGTATTCATTACCTTGCTTTTGCTTCACCCTATTATTAGCAAGATATTTTCTAAAACATGGCATTATTACAGCTTACTAATCCCGCTTATTTTTTTACTTGGTGGGACGCATGTTGCAATAAGTTTGACCGATACAATACTACGCCTTACTGAGCAGAATACCTCATTTATTCTCAAGTCACAAGAAACACCTATGGATATGACCTTTGAATTTATCAGGCTATCAATATTTGATAACTTAATGCTTAATATCCCTGAGCTTGAGCTTGATAGTGAAACAGGAGTTGGCTTATCAGGTTATTTAACCATTGTACATAGGATTATGGCATATTTTGAAAGATTTGCACTACTTCTACTGGCTGTTTGGGCAATAGGAGCTACATTATTTATAGTCATTAACACTAAAAGGTACCTCGAATACCGTCGCTTAGTCCTACATAAAACTATAAGTATCACTGATATTGACTGTAAAATACCCATATTTATTAGTATGCCTGCTCATACACCTATGCTTATAGGGATAGTAAAGCCAAAAATAATTCTTCCTAATATGTATTTTTCAGATGAGGAATTGAAAATGATTTTGGCTCATGAAATGGTACATTATAATCGTAAAGACCTATTCATAAAATTGTTGATGTTAATTGCAAATGCCATACACTGGTTTAATCCCGCTGTTTATGCTCTTAGCAGGCATCTAAATATGATATGTGAATTATCCTGTGATGAAAAAGTAGTATCAGAAATGGACGCGCAAAGCAGAAAATTGTATGGTGAAACGATTTTACATGTTCTACAAAATAGCGCAGTACAAAAAACTGTAGTTGGCAATGTAACCTTTGCCACTAATCTATGTAATTCCAAAAGAAATTTCAAAAGGAGATTGATAAGTATGATGAATGCAAAAAGAATGAAAAAGCCTATAGTAGCCTTAGCTTTGGCTACAGGAATATTGGTTATTGGGGGTGGTCTTGTAATATCTAACGCAGTAAATTCAGTAATGCCCGTATATGCTAATGAGATCGAATCAATAGCTTACGCTCCACAAACAGAGATACAATTTAACGACGAATATTCTACATCGCACCTTTCCCCTGAGGAATTACAAGCAATTTGGGAAGCTGACGATATGGAAGTAGCCAGTCTGCTTGCATTAAACTATGTAGGAGGTATAGAACCTGAAGATTTTCCACCTTTTGCATTTTGGACTCGAACAGAATTGTTAGCGGAAATCGGCACAATAGTAGAAATTGAGCCACATCACTACAAAATGAACCGTGATGAATTGGTAGTCAGGGTAAATATTGCAAGACTATTAATGAGAATTACTCCAGATTTAGATGAATCACAATTAGATAATAGCGGATTTTTTGAATGGATCCGCGAGAATTACACAGAACTGAATGTAGCAGTTTATGAAGAAATGGGTGCGCCACAATGGTTCATAGACCGATTGAGAGCTGAAATTTCTGAGGGTGTTAACTAACTAAATAAAAAATCTTAGAACTCCGCCCCAAACCCTAAAACTTTTAAGAAAATTTGCACAAAAAGTAATAGCGTGAGTTTTGCTCACGCTATTACTTAGTTAAGTCTGTGTGTACTTGTGGGTTAAAGCAATCCCTCAGCAACACCCCAAAGCATTTAATCTTTCATTATTGTACCTTGTAATTTGCAACCACCCATAAAACGCATACCTTTTATAGGAAAACCCGTTATATCATATTTATTAATAAAAACTTGAATTTTAACACCCATTATATCCAAATTTAGTTTATACACTTCTTCTCCTGTCATAGTATTCATAACAGTATCAACTTTTTCTATATCACCTAGTATATTGTATGCAAGCTCATCTTCTTCTGAAGGCCAAAGATAACCCTCGACTACAGATAAGAAATCTTCCCTTTCTAACCTTTCGCATATAACATCTGTTGTATGTTGTTCATATAAAGTCAGTAATTCTATAGCTTCTTTATCGCCATTTCTTGAGTTTGTAATAAGATTTTTATGATATATTGCTTCTGCGTCCTGCAACTCGTCTTCAAGACCTTCTTTTGAAACAGGCAATACAATTGTAGCATACAAAGACAAACCAGCTATATTTATTTTTTTTGGAGATACCCCATTAATTTCACTATCACTAAATGGTTTCTGATTTTGCTTATGCCCAAGATTACTTTGCAGCTGAAAAACCAATTCATTACCTAAGTTTTCATCTTCAAAAATAACTATTGTTGTAGAATCATCTATATATTCAATAGAGTAATCTTTCACTTCTATATCTGAATCAGAATACACGCAAGGCTCACAGCTATCAATAAAGATATTTTTTTCTCCATCCAATATACCTCGGCCTAATACACCTATACCTCCATCATATTCTAAATAATGTTCTACATGCATTTCATCTTCATGCAAGTCTGAAATACACCTTCTATCTGGTTTCATTTCTAAGTTTCTCATTAACTTTCTAAAACCAACCCTATTTATACTGCTAAAACCTACTGCACGTAAGTACTCATCCAACATATCAACCCCTATAAACTTTATCTTTTATAATAATATTATAACCCTAAATCCACCAGATTCAAGTATGAAAAGCTTATTTTTTAATAACTTCTGTACCATTCATATACCTTCTTAGTACTTCTGGTATTGTTATTGTCCCATCTTCATTTTGGAAGTTTTCTAATATAGCAGCTGTAGCTCTACCAGCAGCTACCCCACTTCCGTTAAGAGTATGAACAACTTGTGCTTTATCTTTTATATTATTTTTAAATTTTATATTTGCCCTACGCGCTTGAAAACCTTCAAAATTTGAACAACTAGATATTTCTACATATCTATTATAACTCGGCATCCATACCTCTATATCATAAGTCATAGCAGAAGTGAACCCTAAATCTCCAGCACATAACCTTACTACTCTATATGGCAATTCTAATAATTTTAAAATTTCTTCAGCATTCAATGTTAAATTTTCTAATTCATTATATGAATCCTCTGGGTTTACAAATTTCACAAGCTCTACTTTATTAAACTGATGCTGTCTTATAAGTCCCCTAGTATCTCTACCAGCTGCCCCTGCTTCCGCTCTAAAGCAAGGAGTATAAGCACAATAATTTATAGGTAAATTGTCTCCATTTAATATTTCTTCTTTGTGTATGTTAGTAACTGGTACTTCTGCTGTAGGAGTTAAGAAATATTCTGTGCCCTCTAACTTGAATGAATCTTCCTCAAATTTAGGTAATTGCCCTGTGCCTTGCATACTATTTCTATTTACTATAAAAGGTGGCAAAACCTCTGTGTACCCATGCTTATCTATATGAATATCTAGCATAAAGTTTATAAGTGCTCTTTCAAGCCTCGCACCTAAGCCTTTATAAAATGTAAACCTTGCCCCTGTAACCTTAGCACCAGCTTCAAAATCTAAAATTCCAAGATTCGTGCCTAAATCCCAATGTGGTTTTGGATCAAATGAAAAAGATTTTATTTCGCCCCACTTTCTTATTTCCTCATTGTCTGCATCTGTTTCGCCAGTTGGTACTAATGGATTTGGTATATTTGGTATGCTTAACATAAACTTTTCTATTTCTTCATCTAATGCTTTTATCTTTGCTTCTATCTCACTTATTTCATCTGATAATTGCTTCATTTCGGCCAATACATCTGTTACGTCTTTTCCATCCTTCTTCATTACGGGTATCTCTTTAGATACTATGTTTTTGCGGCTTTTCAGTTCTTCAACCTTTTGTATAAACCCTCTTAACTCTTTATCTATATCTGTAAATCGCTCAAGATTAAAATTTTTATTCCTCTTACTTAAACGGGCTTTAACATCTTCAAAATTTGTCCTTAGTTCTTTTATATCCAGCATTAAAAAACCTCCTTGAAATAAAACCTCTCGACCTTATAATTAACAAAATGAGAAGTTAGTTATTATATATGCATAGCGATAAATTATTATAGCATAGTAGTATAGAATTTCAATAACTTATTATTCTATTTTACATTATTATCTGCTAAAATTGAAATTATAAAATAAAAGAAGTGGAGTAATCATATGAATAAATTTGTTTTCACATCATCGCCTGAATCTAGCCAAATGGCTTTTAACGAGATAAAGAAATATAACGCTAATTCTAAATTAATATCTTATATAAACGCTGGCGTAGGTATCGTAGAAACTTCAGAAACTTTTTCTGAAATTTCTGCGATTCTAAAAAACGAAATTTCAGTTTTTGTAAGGCACATATGCCCCATAAATAAATCTTTCGATATCTATAATCAAAAAGACGTACTAGAGGCTCTAAATGCTATAGAAGAATTTTTCGTACAAAATATAAAAAAAGAAGATATAACTTTTTCAGTTCAAACTCGCATATATGGTACAAATGAGCTTGATATCAAAAAAAATTTTATAAATGAAACTTTAGCTGAAAAACTAGTAGAGCAAAAATTCAATTTAAATATAAAAAATCCAACCGAAATAATATCAATAATAATCACAGACTCTGCTATGTTTTTTGGCATATCAAATCCGACTGATAACTTATCTTTTTGGGCTGGTGGTGAATACAGATTTAAAAAACATGAACATGTGATATCACGTGCAGAATTTAAATTATTAGAAGCAATAGATACGTTTAATATTGATATAAAAAAATATAAAACCGCTCTGGATCTTGGTGCATCTCCAGGCGGTTGGACAAAAGTTTTATTAGGTAATGGTTTAAAGGTTACTTGTGTGGATCCTGCAAATTTATCTGATAAGATATCAAAAAATAAAAACGTTACGCATCATAAATGTTTGGCGCAAGATTTTTTAAAATCTGATTATGAATTTGATATAATTGTAAATGATATGCGAATGGATATTTATGAATCCATTGATTTGATGAAGTCTGCGTGTAAATATTTAAAAAACGACAGCATAGCTATCATGACACTAAAACTAAGAGAAAAAAACATTCAAACTCAAGTAAATAAAGCTATTAAAGCCATTAGCAGTCATTACAAAGTCCTACACGCCAAACAACTTTTTCACAATCGTGCTGAAGTTACGTTAATTTTATTACCTTTTAAAGATTAAAACCGTGGGGCTTTGCCCCACTACCCCACAAAGGCTTTCGCCCTTGACCCGTTTAAGCAACCACTACGTGGCTGCTATTAAATTTTAAAGGGAAAAGTAGGCCTCTTTTAATTTTTCATAACTGTTTCATTTTATTATTAGGTTAGTTCTTTGCTAAAGTCATGCTCGATTGCTTCGATAAATGCAAACTTTCCATCTTCATATTCCCATTTTAGTATACAGCAGTTTGAAAATTTTATATCTTCAAGTGAAATTTGTGGATACCATTTCAATGTAAAGAAATAAATAGCTGCGGCATGGCTAACGACCAAAATGTTTTGATGATCATCCCTTTCTAATAAATCTATTAAAGTTGTTTCCACACGTGCTAAAACTTGGTCTTTTGATTCACCACCAAATTTAAGGTATTCATCTTCAAATGAACGTTGACCTTCACGGCTTCGTGGCTGATGTAAAACCTCGGACGCTCCCTCATAAATCCCAAAATTCATTTCTTTAATTCCTTTTAGACGCTGATATGGCATATCAGTTACCAGTTCTAATGTATCAGATGCGCGTTCCTGTGTTGATGAATAAGCGTGATCAAACTGGATATTATTATCTTCAAAGTATCTACGTGCATAACTTGCTTGTCGAATCCCCTCTTTAGTAAGTGGTGAATCGCACCATCCTTGAATTTTTTTATGTAAATTAAATAAAGTTTGCCCATGACGCATAAAATATAGTATTTTTTTCATTTGTAATTCCCCCTATCACATCTTTCAATATAACTATAACCTTAGTATCATCCTTAGAGTTGTATCCAAATCAATAGTATTTCTAAAAAAAATATTCTTCTTTAATTAATCAGTCTCTAAATCTAAAATTTATCTATTATAAAACAAGGAAAGCTAAAAATTAATTATATGTATGATGATCATGGCAACATGAAGTTAAATAGCTTCCAGTATGAGCAAGTTCCTGTTCTGGTAGTAACCATGCAAAGTCTTCATCAGCAACAAAACCTCGACCTGTAGCAGCTGCAATTGATGGACAATTGTCACAATATTCTTCCTCTACTCCTGATATTGCAGATACGGCTACTGGCATAGCAGCAATAAGTGATAACGCGCAAAAAAATTTAACAAGCTTTTTATTTTTCATAAAAACCCCCTCCGCTAATATTAAAGTTTTTATTTATATTGTATAAAAAAAGAAGCTAATAAATTACTATAGCTTCTTTAAACAAATTGCGGAGGCAGGATTCGAACCTACGACCTTTGGATTATGAGCCCAACGAGCTACCGTGCTGCTCCACTCCGCGTCAATATATTTTTATTACTATGGGGGAAGAAGGATTCGAACCTTCGAAAGCACAGCTAACAGATTTACAGTCTGCCCCCTTTGGCCACTCGGGAATTCCCCCTCTTTAAACAAAACAACAGCCGATGACCGGACTCGAACCGGTAACCTGCTGATTACAAGTCAGCTGCTCTGCCAATTGAGCCACATCGGCGTAAACAAAAAGACTATAACAAAAGTCATAGTATAAAAACTAAATACAGAGTTAGAAGAAAAAATAAGGACAAGACCTCGACCTATTAGTATGAGTCAGCTAAACATGTTACCATGCGTACACCTNTCACCTATCAA
>JGI994J12354_10000679_pt1 | contig 34094 bp, 31 predicted proteins | sample IntmicLarv3ML3BL_FD_12354 | JGI IMG/M metagenome (IMG submission 12354) | reverse complement strand
ATAATAATTGGAAAAGTATAATACAACATGGGGGGGGGGGGCAATGAAAAGCGATAAATTTTATTTAAGCCGGCTTCAACCGCTTATAGAAAACGGGGAATTAACAGACGCGCAAGCGAAAAAGGTACTGGAAGCTTTTGCAAAAGAAGAGAAAAAAAACACCACTGCCAGCACAGTAATGATCGCTCTCGGCATATTTTTAATATCCGCAGCGTTGATCACTATTATAGGCGTAAATTTCAACTCTATTTCCATAACTTTAAGGGTAGCACTCTGCTTTGTTCCAATTACCATAACCGCCATATTGATAATACTCTATATCCTGGGTCGGCAAGATAACGCTTTTGTTCTTTATACATCTATATTTGCCCCAATTTCAATAATGGCGACAAATATCTTTGCCGCACAAATTTATCAAGTTTACATAAATACAGATACACTCATACTCATCTGTACGTTAGTTTATTTACCGATTGCTCTTTTATTAAAAAACAGCGTTTCAGCAATATTTTTTAGCATAGCTTCCGTGACCATAACTATTTACCAAATCACTGTTTTTAATCCTTCGCTGCCTTCTCTCATAAACGCGTGTTTGATTTTTTTACCGATGTTAATTTTAACCGCATGGTTTATATATACTTATATAGCAGAGAAAAAATCCGTCAATTCTCAAATATTATTTACTGCCGTCATTATCATATTACCCTTCCTTTTGATAACTATTCCTTTTTTTAATCACAACCCTCAGCATATTACCGGCACTCTTTGGCTCTATATATTATCAACATATTTCTTAACTTTAAAGTTATATGAAAATCATATTTTAACAAAGATAATGAACTTTTTACTGTTAGGGGTTATTCTGTTTTCCACGGCGCATGCTGAAATGACTTTACTGATAATAAGCAGAGGATACTATGATGAAATGAACCTTCTGCCTATAATATTCACTGTCATTTCAATAGGTTTAGCTTTACTAATATTAAAAAAATTAAAAATTCAAGACTGGACATATTTGCTGTTCGCGGTTATAATTACCACATTTTTTTACATCAGTTTTATGTTTGAATTTGGAATGGTGTTTATCCTATTTATCCTTTTCAACTTAATCGTTGTCTCTCTTGGCGTAGGATACATAATAACAGGATACTCAGAAGGTTCATTTAAAAAATCGATATGGGGAATACTTTTTATATTATATATAGTTGTATGCCGTTTTATCAGCTCACAGCTTGATTTTGGAGTTAAAAGCGTTCTTTTTATAGCGGTAGGAATAGCGTTTATCATTGCAGCTATTTTCATAAGAAAAAAATGGAGACTTTGAAAAATGAAGAAGAATAGTATGTTTACGTATATTTTAGGCATAATTTCTTTAATAGCCATCTTTTCTTATCCTGTTTATATTGTGGCAAGTAGCTATTACATTTTAAAAAACGGTACGGTATATAAATTCCGCACAGGCGGAGAGGATCCTTACAGCGCACTAAGAGGAAGATATCTACGCATCACATACCAAGATATGGATATTGAAAATCCACCGGATATCGTTACACAGCTGATGCTCGATACAGCGCAATATATTACTATAAAAAACAGGGCTGACGGATTTGCTTATTTTGATACAATACTATCAGAAAAAGACAATCTCGTTGACGGTGAATACTATAAAACAACTATTTACGGATGGGACGACGGAAAAGACGGAAAATATAGTGTCGATACCATGATGTCGTCAAATAGGTATTACTTAAACGAAAAAGACGCGGTTTCAGTTGATAAAGCATATCAAGCAGCGAGCGGTTTAAATATGACATACGCGTTAGTTAGTGTAAAAAACGGTAAAATGCTGCTAAAGGGGCTGTATCTCTATGATATGCCGATAGAAGATTTTCAAAAACTGTCTAAGACAGAACAAGATAATTTATACCATAACGCGAGGACATATTCACTTAGAACGCCGGGTGAAGTATCTTTCGGAATTGGTCGCCGGTGAAAGCAAAAAAACGCGCTTTATAAATCAACGATTTTTAAAAGCGCGTTTTTAAATTAATACAGAGAAATAATTATTGAGCTGTTTCCTTAGGCCGCTCCCCTATTTTTATACTTATAGTCCTCTCTTCCCAGGACGTTTCAACTAAACGCATAATACTAAATGCGGAAACATCTCCGACATTCTTTCTGTTTAATAGCACATCCAGTGTATTTCTGCTGTCAAGTTTGGTCTTATCAATAGCGACTATAACATCTCCGGCCTCCATACCTGCATTAGCGGCCGGTCCTCCGGGCTGAACATTTGCTACAAAAGCTCCCGCGCTGACCGGTAAACGCCTTTCGTTTTTCAAATCACCGGTTACAGTCTGATAATTAACGCCTATATACGGATGTTTTATCTCTACGCCATCAATAAGTTTTGACGCAACTTCAAGGGCGGTGTTCGAAGGTATAGCAAAACCTATACCGTTAGCGCCGCTTATAATAGCGGTATTAACACCTATAACTTCGCCGGAAGCATTTACCAACGGACCGCCGCTATTTCCCGGGTTAATAGAAGCGTCTGTTTGGATGGTATCGCGAAGTCCGGAAGAAGTCATACTGCTGAGATGTCTGTTCAACGCGCTGACCACACCTATAGAAACAGTGTTCTCAAGGCCGAATGGGTTTCCAATAGCCATAACCCAATCACCGCGCTTTACTACCTCTGAATTGCCAAACATTACAGGGGTAAGGTTTTTAGCATTAATCTTTATAACCGCGATGTCGTTTGCGCTGTCTCCGCCTATAAACTCAGCATCGTATTGCCTTTCTTCTCCATTATGCGTCATATTCACAGTTATCTTGCTGGCACCGTCGACAACGTGATTATTAGTGAGAATATATCCCTCTTTATTCATTATCATCCCGGTACCTTGTCCTTGTGTTTCACGTCCCATAAAGAAAGCCCAAGGATCGTTAGATATAGTACGAACGTTCACACTGACAACTGATTCAGTTAAGGCGTCCGCGATAGAAGTAAAATCACCGGCGGTTATATTGCTGTACGCTCTCTCGGTATTTTCGTTCATCTGTTCATTTAACATAGTTGGTGAGTAGATGAAGTGACGAGCTTTTTCAGAAAAATGGTTGGACAGGAAAAATCCCGCAGCGCCGGCCAAGAAGCCGAAAAGTATGGCGAGCAGTATCAAAGTCGCGGGTCTTATGCTGCTGTTTAAATTATTCTCTTTTTGAGGTTTTTCTTCTATAATTTGTTCTTCATCTGATATTTCTTCATTGAAATTATTATCATAATTCTCATCCATAGTCTTTAATTCTCCTAAAATGATGTTTTTTATATTCTATTCAAAAGATATTATACCATATTTTTTAATTTTTTTATCAATTACTTTAGAAGTGTCTTTTAAACTATCTTCATAAGATTTGCCATTTCAATAGCAGTAACCGCGGCGTCAAACCCTTTATTACCGGCTTTTGTACCTGCACGCTCAATAGCCTGCTCGATAGTATCAGTCGTTAATACTCCGAATATACACGGAACTCCGGTCGATAATGATACTGTAGCGACACCTTTTGAAACTTCATTCGCAACATAATCAAAATGCGGAGTACCGCCGCGTATAACAGCGCCAAGGCATATGATAGCGTCATACTTGCCGCTTTCCGCCAGTTTCTTAGCAACGACAGGTATCTCAAATGTACCCGGAACGTACACTGTATCGGCAAAATTTAGATCAGCTCCATGTCTGCAGAGAGCGTCTTCTGCTCCTGACAACAACTTTCCGGTTATAAGCTCATTAAATCTACTGACTATTATACAAAAGCGCAAATCTTTAGCTACCAGATCTGCTGAGTATTTATTTCCCATATTTGTTTGCTCCTAATCCATCTTAATCGCTTATATAATATCTTAAATAAGCGAAAAAATATTTTTTATATATTTTATTTTACCATAATTTATCCTTTTTGTAAAGAAAATATATATATAACCTTTGCTTGTAAAAAGAATATTTTTCATTCATTTTTTAGGGTAATGAACTTTGCGCGGAAGAAAATATGCGGTATTCACTAAAAATAGCGGCAAAACACTTTGTTTTTTTATAATTTTCTGGTATAATATAAATATTCTTTATAAAAGAAGGTATTATAAATATGAACGATTGTCAACGTTGCGGGAAAAATATAACAGAACTTCGTGCGTCATGTTTCAACTGTTTCGCACCTTTAAATTTGACTCCTGAGGAGTATGCGGCGTTAAAGCAAAAACTTGATGAAGCACAAGCGCTTCTTTTAGCGAACGAAAACGAAAAAGAAGTTGAAAAACAAGGAATCGACGAGACCAGCCGTTCACTCATAGTGGGCGAGATTTTTGACGACTTGGCAGAGGAAAAAACTCCTTGGTGGAAAAAAATGTTTGAAAAGAACGGAGAAAAACAACAGAAATATTCCACTTTACAAACCTCTGAAGCGGATCCAAAACGCAAAAAACATGGCATAAATAAAGATGATGAAGTTAAAGAAGAAGAGAACAGCTTAGTTAACGAACAAGAGATGGCACGGCGCATGAAAGAAGCAAAAGAGCAAGAAGCAAAAGATAAAAAAGAGCGTGCCGCTCAAGAAAAAGAAAGAAAGCGGATCGAAAAAGAACGTAATAAAAAGAGCGGAAAGAAAAAGCTAAGTGAATCTCTTTTAGAAGACGATGTTCCGGTCGAGATATTAAGAGGAGCTATAAATGCCGCTATCAATACGATGGAAGCAAATACTTCAACTGACTTCTCAGACATCTTGAGCTCATATCTTAACTTAAAACGTGCGCAACAAACACAGATTGTCGGCGAGCTGTATAATAACTTTAACATTATAGCTAATCCGCAAGGTTACGCTCAGCTTATTAATAGCGCCCTCGCCAGATATAGCCGAGCAGTGCAAAACAACTCAAGCGAGGCTGATGTTCTTTTAGAATTTATTAACGTTTTTGGTTACGGAAACAACTATTTTAACGCGGCTACAGTGAGTTACCTCGCCGATCAGAGAAATTACGTCGCCGCCATTCACATGCTGAAATTCTTGCTGAAAACATACCAGTACGATAATGTCATGCACGCGGAGCTTTACAATGTCGTTGATAATTTGCAAGGACAGATCACACCGCCAATCAAGCGTACCATGCGTGAGACATTCTTAACCGAACTTTCTCCGCAATATGCCAGACGGTATAGACACAGATATTTTTACAGTCTTGTCTTTAGCCAAAATGCCAGCGATAAAGAACAATTTACTTCATACGGAAGCACAACCGACCGATTAGTTCTTGCCGAATATAACTTGGCATCTAACGATACAATGAAGGCAACAACTATATTTTATGATGTTGCTGTTAATAGCGCTGAAATATTAGGAAGGCGCTTAGCCGCGTTCAGCGGACTTACCGACAGCGGAATAAAAGAAGCAATTTCTGTCATACCTTATCTCACTGACGAAATACTCAGCCGTCCGGACAGTCCGGAACGAACCTGCAATATACGTTGGTATGGTCTGGAAGTTGGAAAAATGCTCGTTAAACTGGCCAGCAACGAAAACGAACATACCGATATAAACGCTAAAGACGCATACATTGCCGGGGCGGCGGCTCTCGGTAAGATGATAAAAAGCAATCCGATAGCATCATTACGCGGTGAAAATCACAACGGTAAATCATTGAGACAAAGTGCTGCACTGCTCTATTCTCTTGCCGGTATGGAAAAAGAGATGAATGACGTAATAGATATGAGAATAGAATATACAGATTTTCCACAAGCAGGCACAGAAAATGGGGCTACTTATAAAGAAATCAATGAACTTATAAAATATATCTCGCCGAACCACACTGAACCTGATGCTATAAGAAACAGCGTAAGAGTAGCTATGTCACAATACCGTTCAGCAAAATAATTTTTCGTCCGTTTTGGGATGTAGATTAGTCAGAACAAGGTGAAGCTGTGCTTATGCACTGCAAAAACGAAGATTCTGACTAAAGGCGAAGCCGGTCTACGCCCAAAACGGACAAAAAAAATGCTTGACTTTTTTGATGAAATAGCATATAATGATTACTGTGAGTGAAAGGCAAGGACTAGATTTAACCGTTGGTAATGTGCCAAAACTTCTTGCAATATTTGCTTTCCCCATGTTAATCGCCGGCTTTTTGCAAATGGCAAATATCTTCGTAACTACTATTTACGTTGGTAACTACTTAGGCAAAGTAAGCCTTGCTGCTATTACCCTTAGTATGCCGATTATATTTATATTAATTGCTGCCGCTAATGGTTTTACTCTTGCCAGCAGCGTTATAATATCACAAAATATTGGGCGAAAAAATGTTGTAAAAACAGAACAGGCCGTACAGACTTCTATATCAATTATCATTATTATAGGTCTGTGTATCTTTGTGCTTGGTCAACTACTTACTCCAGGTATTTTACATATACTCGGGGCACATGATGAGGTTCATGCCACATCACTTGAGTTTATGCGCATAATATGGTTCTCAGTTCCGTTTATAACACTTCAAGCGCTATTCACCGCTATGCTCCGCGGTATGGGAAATTCAACAACTCCGCTTTACTATCAAGCGCTCAGCGTTGTTATTGCCGTTATTTTTATGCCCATCTTTATTAAAGGGTCATTATTTTTTCACCTTCCGGATATTGTTCCCGCAATGGGGCTTAACGGCGGCGGTATTGTTATGAGTTCCGCGGCTATTATTTCTACTATCGCGCTTGGCTTGCACATGCAAACAGCAAAATATACTGTGTCGCCAAAATGGTCTAAACTGTATATAAGAAGAGATATCTTTAATGATTTAGTGAAGATAGGCGTCCCTGCCGCGTTTCAGCAAGCTATTGTAGCGACTGGAATGACAGTAGTACTTGGAATCGTTGCCTCTTTTGGAGACGAAGTAACCGCTGCTTACGGCGTGGCAAGCAGGATAGATAACCTCGCATTCCTTCCCGCAATGTCTATCGGTATGGCTATAGCGTCTATTACGGGGCAAAACCTCGGAGCCGGAAAAGTAGATCGCGTAAAAGAGATTTTTAAATGGGGAATGATCTTTTGCCTTACTTTAACAGTTTTTGCCGCCGGCATAGCCATTATATTCCCACAGTTCATTTTGGGACTATTTGTTAACGACACTGACGCTGATGTTCTGAAAATAGGGGTCGATTATTTAAGAATAGTCGGTTTCGCATATCCGTTTTTTGCCGTCACTTTTATAAGTAACGGCGTCATAAACGGCGCGGGGAAAACAATTATAATCACTTTTATTTCACTCATAAATCTTTGGATTTTACGCGTTCCTTTAGCGTACTTTCTTTCTAAATGGATGGGAAGCGAAAGAGGTGTCTGGTGGACACTTGCTATAAGTTTTCTCATAGCGGCAGTTCTCAGTTTTACCTACTACAAATTCGGTAACTGGAAAAAAGAGTTTATAAAACCTGAGGAACAACACGCAGTTCAAAGTGAAATCATATAGATATTTATTCGCTTTATGTTTACTATTTGGCATTGATATGGTATAATTAATATACTAAATGGAGCGTGCACAAATATGAAAACAAAATTTGTATTTCTGTATCTTTTGATATCATCTATTCTCATGCCGTTGTTTGGCTTTGAAACAGTTGTTGGGTCTCCGATAGCTCTTCGTGTAACTGCAACTAAATTTACAGCTAAACCGAATGAAACAGTTACTATTACGGTAACAGCAAGTGATCAAGATTATGTTGTAGATGAGTATGGATATATTAAACAGACTATAAATGACCCTGTTACAGTTAATATAACCTCTACTTCAAATAGATTGCCGACAGTTAACAGTGTTAACGGTAATACTACAAAATATGAATGGCTGACGCCATCTAATCCAGGTCATTATGTATTGACTTTTACTGCAGCAGATAGCGGAAAACATGCTGTTGATGATATACAAAAGCAAGTGCTGGAATTTACTGTAAAAAATGAACTTGGAGAAACCGGACCGTTTAACCTCACACTGACCGCGAGCAGTAAAAGCGTAACCCTCACAGACAAAAATATAACTGTAACTATAACTGCTCAGTTAAGAGGAAAGGATATTGGCGAAAAAAAAGTTCAGTTCTTTGCGACAGGCGGTCATCTATCAGAAAACACCGGAACTACTAACGCAAGTGGCACACTAACAACAATGCTGACCATAGCGCCAGACTCTCCGACCGGAGCCATAACTGTCAGTGGCGCGACAGAAAACGCTGTCAGTCAGATCTATATACAAGTTTACAAACAGACGGTTCAGCCAAAACCAACTCTACGTCCACCAACCCCGGGAGGCGGAGGTAATATTCCAAAACCGACATACCCACCCTATGCCGCTGAGTTTCCTATAAGCGTGAGTCCAAATACTCTTCCTGCTGACGGTAAAAGTACGGCTATAGTAACTGTTCAGTTTGTTGACGCGAGAGGCATAGGACTTGCAAATCAGATAGTTGAGTTCTCCCAACAAGGAGGACTTATCATAGCGCCAATGCGAACTATTACCGACAGAAACGGCTACGCGAGAGTGCAAATAACTGCCGCTGGCAGTCCTGCGCTATGTCTTCTTCTCGCTAAAGCCGGACCTCTTTTAAGCTATGTTGAAGTGCTCTGTTATGATAAAACAGAAAATGATACCACTACTTCAACTACGCCTGTTTTACATCTCACAGCCGCTCAATCAATAATGCCGGGTGATGGCGCGACAAAGATATCTATTCAGTGTCTCGCTCTTGACAAAGAGAATTTTGTAATAGCACGTGAAGAAGTTGAGTTTTCAACAACAGCCGGAATGCTGAGTGCTAATAAAATGATTACCAACAATGCCGGAATTGCCGAGATTCAACTTACCGCTCCGAATTATCCGGCTGAAGCTTTAATAACAGCGCAAGTCAGAGGAGTTGTCGCAACTGTCAGAGTGACCTTTACTGATATTAATATCAGCGCTCATCTGCCGGGGCTTGAAGTTACTAATGTCGGAACTGCTGAGAGTAAAATGATAAATGAAAATATGACGGTCAGTGAGATTCGCGGCATTGACAGGCTGGTTAGACAAACCGTTACTTCAATTGACCTAAATGGAAATCAAAAAAGTTATGATCTCGGAGTAACGGGCGGCATACTTATAGACAGCTTAAACCGCGGTTACGGCGTTGTGACTGTTGATAGCGGCGGACTTCTCACTATAACAAAAATAATAAACGGTATCTCCGCCGTTGCCGGCACAGCGCAGGTTCCGCCGGGGTCTGTTGTTAAACAGGCTTATATAGCGCTTGGAACAGAGAATATCGGAGTAGTAACAGCTATGCCGAATAATACTTCGCCAAGATTGCTATATTTTATCTCAGGAAAAGAGCAGCCGGTAATAGAACTCAACGCCGGTATGGAAAAAGCACCTATAATAGCTCTCACAGCAAACGGTCGTTTAGGTGTTTTCCTATACGGAGGAGCGCTTCAAATATACGACGCGAACGGACAGAAGATCTCTAATACTATCTTAACTAACACGGAAGAAAATGTTCTTGCTCTTAGGTTTTCTCCAAACTCAGAGAAGTTTATCGCGATAACCGATATAGAGGGGGGAAACGGAGTTTATGTGTACACTACAGCGAATTTAGCGCTTGAAAGTTCTTTTAGAAGTATCCCTATCACCTATATCTCTTCATCTGACAGCGGTATGATAGTCAGCGGAAATGATGGAGTAGCTCGTTATTACAATTTCATTGAAACTCGGTTCATCTGGCAGATTTACGGAAATGTCACCGGTTTTATGTCTGAAGGTGATGGTTCGCTGATGTCAATAATTCAAAACCACAAACCTAATGAAACTATAATAGCTATAGTTTACTTAACAAATGGCAGTGTTGAAAAAAGCCAAACATTTGAAAATTTGAGTAAAGTAGTATCTTTTATGCCGGCTGATAATTATGGTCGATATGGCATTATAGTGTCAGATCGCATAATGAGGTTTTTGCCTTAGATGTCGTTTGATAAAAACAGCAAAATAGTTATAATGGGTCCGGGCAGTGTAGGTATGCTTATAGCGGCAAAACTTACTCTCTGCGGATATAGTCCTACGCTATACCATTATGATGATAAAAAAGCAATGAATCTTTCCGGAAACATAAAACTTATAGAGTATGATTCTTTAAAATCATTGCCGATTAATGCAGCGGTCACGGCTGATAAAACAGTATTTTCTTCTGCTGATTTAGTGATTATTTGTGTCAAATCATACAGCACAGAGTCTGCAGCAGAAATATTATCTGAACATCTCAAAACTGACGCTAAAATACTTACATTGCAAAATGGACTGACAGCGAGGCCAACGCTTCTCCAATATTTCCGGCACGCCAACCTATATTCAGCAACCACATCATTAGGCAGTATAAAAAAAGATGATTTTACAGTTTTAGAGACCGGAAACGGCATAACAACTATTGAAGATAAAACCGGAGCGGACAGTATAGCAGATATATTTTTATCGAGCGGTATAGGTGTAGCGATGACTGATAATATATCTTCAGCTATCTGGCAAAAAGCTGCGATTAACTGCGCTATAAACCCACTTGGCGCGCTTTTAAATAAAAGAAATGGGGAATTAGCGGCGGATAGTGAACTTTTGTCATTAATGACAGCTATCGCTAACGAAGTCGCGCGTGTCGGCGAAAAACTGGGAGTAGATGTTCCAAAGAACGGTTGGAAAAATAAGTTATCTTATATTTGTTCTCAAACAAAAGATAATTGTAACTCTATGTGGCAAGACCTTAATAACGACAAGCAGACAGAGATAGATGCTTTAAACGGAGCTGTTGCGGCTTACGCTAAAAGTAGTGACACGCGCGCTGTTTTAAATAAAACCATGACTATTCTTATCAAATCCAAATCCCGCTAATTTTTTATCCCTTTTGGGGTGAGACCGCAAAATTTTCCTGCTTTAAATAATTCTGCGATTTCGGAGTGCAAAGCACACTTTGTCTTGTGTCGCCAATTGCGTACCCAAAACTAATTAAAAAGAAGATTTTATAAGTTTTAGCCTCTTCATCACATCATTTTCACCACGTCCAAAATAATCATGCAATATAGTGTACTCTTCAAATAACTTTTTATAAACAGCCTGATTTTCCGCTATCGGTATGTATTTTTCGTCCCTAATAGCCGCCATCTTATCGGCCGCGTCTTTAATAGTATCGTATCCGCCTTTTTCTTTTCCGGCAGCGACAGAGGCCTGCATGGCAGAGCCAAGTGCCGGAGTCTGACTACTTTTAGAAATCATTATCGGTTTCCCTGTAACATCAGCGTAAATCTGCATGAGCATTGGATTTTTAACCGCAAGTCCTCCGCAAGCGTAAATTTCATCTATCGCGACACCGTATTTAATAAAGGTATTAACTATAGTTGCTGTACCATACGCTGTAGACTCTATCAAAGCGCGATAAATCTCTTCAGGCTTAGTCTGCAGTGTTAATCCCAAAATCATGCCGGTGAGATCAGTATCAACTAAGACAGATCTATTACCGTTATGCCAGTCAAGCGCTAATAAACCGCTCTCACCGGGCTTTAATTTTCCAGCCTTTTCAGTTAATAACTCGTGAACAGATATTCCTCTGCTGTTAGCTTCTTCGGTATAACTTGCCGGAACACAATTATCAACAAACCACGCGAAAATATCGCCAACCGCGCTTTGACCTGCCTCAAATCCAAAATATCCGGGTAAAATACCATCTTCTACAACGCCGCACATACCGGGAACTATTTTGCTTTCTGTTCCGCAAACCATGTGGCAAATACTGGTACCCATAATCATAACCATCTTACCGGGCTCAGTAACAGTACAGGCGGGAACCGCAACGTGAGCATCAACATTCGCAACAGCAACCGCGACTCCGGCTAAAAGACCTATACTTTCAGCAATATCTTCTGTCAAACTTCCGGCTTTGCTGCCAAGCGGATAAATATCTGTTGAAAGCTTTTCTTCAACTAAATTTTCTAATCTCGGGTCAAGAGCCTTTAAGTAATCTTTACTCGGATATCCCTCTTCTTTACTCCACAGAGCTTTATATCCGGCTGTACAACTATTGCGGCATTCATTGCCGGTCAATTGCCAAATAACCCAGTCAGCAGCCTCAATAAATCGAGCTGCCTCATCATATATTTCCGGTGCTTCATCTAATATTTGCCAAACTTTAGCAAGCATCCATTCAGAAGAAATTTTACCGCCATACCTTGCTAAAAACGTCTCGCCGCGCTGAGCCGCTACCTCATTAATCTTATTAGCTTCAGGCTGGGCAGCGTGATGTTTCCAGAGCTTAACCCAAGCGTGCGGATGATTTTCCCACTTATCCATAAAACAAAGCGGTGTACCATTCTTATCTGTCGGAAGCATCGTACACGCGGTAAAGTCAATACCTATACCTATCACATCACTTTCATCTATATTTGCCTGAGCTATAACTGCCGGAATAGTATTCTGAAGTACACGGATATAGTCAGCAGGGTCTTGCAAAGCCCAATCATGTCCCAGCTTTACACCGCATGGCAACTCTTCATCCATAACGCTGTTTGAATATTCATAAGTGCTGTCAGTTATCTCTTTTCCATTTGAAACATCAACCAAAGCAGCCCTTCCGGATAGTGTTCCAAAATCTACGCCTATTGCATATTTTGCCATATTCCCTGTTTCCTTATCTTTTTATAATATTATCTCAAAAACTTTTCTTGCTGTCAAGAAGTATAGTTACCGGACCGTCATTAATAAGAGATACTTTCATATCAGCCTGAAATATCCCCTCTTCAACATGAACGCCGCTATCAGAAATAATGCCGCACAGTCTTTTGTAGTAATCTTTACCTTTTTTGGGGTCTGCCGCTGTTATATAGCTTGGCCGCCTTCCTTTTCTCGCATCCCCTAATAATGTAAATTGTGAAACGCAAAGCGCTTCGCCTCCTACATCTAATAACGACAGGTTAAGCTTGCCTTCATTATCATCAAATATACGCAAATTAACTATTTTTTCAGCAATATACTTTATATCATCTTCATGGTCATCATCCTCAATGCCTATTAAAACCATGATCCCTTTTCCTATGTTTCCGACTGTTTGTCCGTCAACCATTACTTCAGAACTCAATACTCTTTGTACTACTGCACGCATACTTAACTAAACCTCATAATAAAAATGAATATCATACTAAGCTAAAATTTGTATATACGCGGAAGTCTAACGCCTAATGTGGATAGAACCTCGTGCGCTATAGTTTTCATGGTGAGCGCTACTTCCCACGCTGTAATAGTCTCATCGCCGTCACCGCCAATCAAAGTTGCTATATCGCCTATTTTAATGTCTTCAATGCCCGTTATATCTACTATTGTCTGATCCATACTTACTCTGCCTATTATGGGAACCCTTTTTTCCTTTATAAGCGCAAATCCGCTGTTTGAAAGAGAACGAGACACCCCGTCAGCGTAACCAACGGGTAATATAGCGAAAACACTGTCTTGCTTTGCTCTGTAAGTAAGTCCATACCCTATAGCGTCACCGGCGTAAAGTCTCGATATTTGTACTATTCTTGCCTTTAACGCAAGTGCCGGAGTAAGTTTAACTGTAAATAATTTGCTCTGTTCTCCAACATTATTCGGGTCGATAAAACGCATCTTAGCGAGATCTAAACGTTTATCTTGCCCTCTGCCGGACGATAACGGCGCCCTGCCTTCAGCAATATGACTTGGAGGTATATCACTCGCTACCGGAACAGGCTTTTGTCCGTAAGTCATTATCCCCGGGCGAACAGTATTAAAATAGGTATGCGGATGAAACATTATCGCCGCGCTGTTAGCGGAGTGAATATATTTTACATTTATTCCTTTTTCCTTTACTTCATCAAGTACGCTGACGAAACGTTCATATTGCGTATTTAAAGAAGTATCGTCATCATAGTCAGCTGTGGCATAGTGGGTCATAATTCCTTCAAGCTCTATGCCCGGAACCGATGCTACCCATTGGATAAAATCAGCCGCTTCATCATACCTCACCCCAACGCGTCCCATTCCGGTATTTACTTTAACATGTACTTTGGCTTTTTCTCCGAGTAACAGAGCTGCTTTTGACAAAACTTCAACGCACTCACGGTAACTAACAACAGCGCTCGCGCCTATCTCTAAAATCTCAACAGACTGATCCGGAAAAGCGCAACCAAGTATAAGAATAGGAGTAGTTATTCCGGCGTTATACAGTTCTCTTGCCTCTTCAACTATCGCGACACCAAGCAAGTCCGCGCCGCCGCGAATAGTTGCCCATGAACTATTAATAAGCCCATGCCCGTAAGCATCAGCTTTTACGACGGACAGTATATTAACATCTTTGCCGACAAGTTCTTTTATTATCCTTGTGTTATCTTCTATAGCTTTTAAATTAACTTCAACCCAAGCAGATCTCATCAAAAAACCTCTATATATAATCTATATGATATTTCTATATATTCGCCGTATCCTCTCTTTTTCCTTTCACAATGTCACTTTTTAGAGACACCGCTTAAGCAAAAAAAGATGTATTATATCGATATAAACACTATAATACTTACCGACGGACTAGGAAAACTCAATTTTTATCATTAATGAAATATCTGCCCAAATTGCTGATCCCGCTTACTAATACAGCATTTATTCTGAGTTTGATAAATAATCTTACAGACAACGGATACGACAGAATTATAATTTCTGTCGGTTATAACAACCATGTCTTTCAAAAATTGTTAAATACAATGCGCTTTGACGCTGAAATCATCTTTTTATGTGAGGATTATCCGCTCAGCACAGGAGGCGCTATTAAACTTGCGGGGCAGTATATAGAATCAGAGAGCGTAATGATATTAAACGGAGATATATTTTCCTCACTTCAGTATGAAAACCTGCGTAAAAATCATAATAGCGGCGACTGTTATGCTACTCTCACCGTTAAAAAAGTTAAAAACCCTCAACAATACGGTCTGGTTTTGAGCGATAACAGCGATAGTATTACCGATTTTTCAGAAAAACCGCAAACAGGACTATTTATGAGATAGAGCCCGGCATTTACGCTGAGGATAACATAAATATGCCGGACTCTGTTTCTATCATACCGCCGGTATTATTCGGCAAAAATGTGAAATTAGAGAAAAATACCACGATAGGTCAATATGTTACTATTGGGGACAGCTGTGTTATCGGCGAAGATTCTGAAGTATCAAACTCGGTTCTTTGGAAAAATACTCATATACTGCCAAACAGCGCGGTAAACAGCACTATCTCCGGACGACACTCTATTCTTTGCAAAAAAAATTGCGGCGCGGTTGTCGCTGACGGTGGTCTGGTCGGAGAAAGAAAAGAGGATCCTTTACTCCGCTCTATTCCGATACCTAATCATAACTAAAAACAAATCAAAGGGATTTTAACTTGCTGATAGTTTTCTCAATTTCTTCGCGATACCTTTTGTTCATATCTTCTTGAGCGGGAGCTTCACGCCTTTCCGGTCTCTCAGACACGTAAGGAGAAGAACTCGGACCGTTACGCTCTCTATCTTGCATATTTGGGCGCTGTCTCTCCTTCCTGCTATCATCTGAACGATTATTGTTCCAGTTCTCTCGCATAGACTCAAGCTCTTTTTGCATAGCTGTTCTCTGCTCATCGGTAATCAACTTGTCCAGTTCAGCAGACATTTTTTGGCTGTTCTCGCGTGTGAAATCGTTGTTTTTATATTTTTCCAACACCGCAATAATTTTTGTTGCCTGATCCTTTTTTATGCGGTTGCTTTCTAACAATCTGTTGATAACGCCTATATTTCCCATTCTCATATTGTTTCCCATTTGGCGTTCACCTGATTGGTTTGCTGACGGCCGTCTATCTTTCTCAACGCTTCCCCCATCTGTTTTATCCGCTTGTATCTCAGAGGATTTAGGTTTAACGGCAGCATCAGCCTTTCCATCAGCAGAATCACTGTTGCCAGTCGGCTTTAATGTTGGACTCTCTACTTCAGAAGTATCTGTCTCCGACTCAAGAGCTGTCTTTTCAGTAATACCCGGCGAAACAAAATCGATATTTTCACTAACACTTTTAGCGACTTTATCTTTAAAATTACCGATATAACCGCCAAAATAGGCAAAACATACTCCGCCAATAAAAAGTATTGCCACGCCTATAATATACGGCAAATAGTTTTTGTACTTTTCCATATAATTTCTCCTTGTTAATAAAAATTTTACCTGCTTAGGTTATAATAAAATTGACAGCTTCAAAACTAAAAATTATCTATCTTTTATCTGTCTATTTTATCTCGTTTAATGTCTCTATTAGGTTATCCAAAACTATTGTCGCGCTTTTGTCAATTTGCTTTTTTTCGTCCTCAGTTAAGAATTTACTATCAGACTTTTGCATCCCGTAATACAGTTCGTCCATCTTTTTTTGATCGCTATTTAAAAGATCTTGTATCTTTTTTTTATATTCGACATATGCTTTTTCCAACACATCTTTTTGCTCTTTTGTCAAAAGATTTTTTACTTCTCGCGTCATATCTTTTAGATTTTTTTTATCAGATAAATCTTTAGCTTTATATTTTTCAAGCAATTTTATAAGAGTCTGTGCCTCATTTTTTGACAATACGTGTTCCGAATCTAAAATGAGAATAGCAGTTACAGCGTCATTTTCTGCTTGTTTTAAAATGTAATCTATTTTCTGAGCGGTTGTATCCTTTGAAGTTTGTATATTTGAATCGTTGCCGTCTATACTATTTATTTGATCCGGATTTTTATATGTTGATGAGTCTTCTACATTTTTTTCATTTTCAAAACCTTCGACGTTTTCTAATTTATCTGTTGAATTGCTGTTTACGGAAGAGGCAGCGGTATTTTTATATTTATTCCCTATATAACCGACACTATATAAACAGATAGCGCTGAACGCTATAACTACTACCGCAACACTCAAAATTATCAACAGATTTCTTTTATTCTTCATCATTTCAAATATTACTCATAACGCAAAGCGTCAATAGGATCAAGTTTTGCGGCTTTATACGCAGGAGATATACCGAAAATAATGCCTATTATCGCGGCAAAACTAAAAGAAAGAATAACTGATACAGCGGAAATTGTAGCGTTAAAATCAGTGAACTGATTAACCCCCATAGCCGCGGCTAAGCCGATAATAATACCTATAAATCCTCCTATAAGGGACAGTATAAGCGACTCTATCAAAAACTGCATGAGAACATCTTTTCTTCTGGCGCCAAGAGCCATCCTTATACCTATCTCTCTGGTTCGCTCGGTAACCGACACCAGCATGATATTCATGATTCCGATACCGCCGACTAAAAGAGATATTGACGCTATACTTCCAAGTAAAACAGTAAATGTACGGTTACTTGCCTCTATCATTTCCATGAATTGTGAAGGATTTTGAATTCTTATATCTTCAGAGTCAGCGCTCAACTTGTGTTTGGCCCAAAGCACAGACTTAACCTGCGTTTCAGCCTCGGAAAGTTCATCATATGATACAGCTTGAACACTTATGGAACGAAGATATCTTGTACCGACAAGTTTACGCATAGCTGTTGTATAAGGAATAATTATTTGATCATCAGGATCACCCCATCCGCCTGCTGCTCCTCTGCTTTTTAAAACACCGACTACAGTGTAGTTGCGTCCTTTAATTTTTATTATTTCGCCTATCGGATTTTTACCCGCAAAGAGATTAGTAACTGTTGAGGGACCGAGTACAGCAACTTGATTGTAGAGCGCAACGTCCTCTGAGTAAAACATCTCACCTTTTTCGACTTTGTAATTCCTCATAGGTATGTACTCCGGTGTTGTACCGAGAATTGTTGTACTGCTGTTCATACTTCCATATTTTACCTGGACGTTAGTCTGAACTTCTGGAGCAACTAATTTGACCGCCGGACATCCTTCAATAATAGAATCCATATCATCAGGTTTTAATATTTGCAATGAGCCAAAACCGCCGCCTACACGTCCGCTGCTTTGTCTTCCGGAAGCGACTGTTATAACATTAGTTCCCATATTTTCCATCATTGCCTCAGTCTGTTTTTGCGCGCCGTTACCGATAGCGAGCATAGCTATCACTGCCGCGACACCGATAATAACACCAAGCGCGGTTAAAACAGATCTGGTCTTATTAGCCGAAATACCGTCTAAGGCTATTTGCATTGTTTCTATTATAGTCATTTAAAATTCCCGAGTAAATTTATCTTGTTTATTATTTACATCTCTTCAATATCATTATCGTCAGCCATAGGTAGTGTTTTCAACACATCAACAGCGTCGGTCTGAACTTCAACCGGCTCATCATATACAAGATGGCCGTCTTTAAAACGTATAATACGTTTAGCGTGATGAGCAACATCTTCTTCATGGGTAACCATAACAATAGTCTTTCCTTCACGGTTAAGTTCTTGAAAAATAGCCAAAATCTCTTCAGAAGTTCTGGTGTCGAGATTACCGGTCGGCTCGTCGCCAAATATTATTTTAGGACTGCATACAAGAGAACGAGCTATAGCTACCCTCTGTTGTTGACCGCCGGACAGCTCTGTCGGTTTATGATCCATTCTGCCTTCCAAATTAACTCTTTGCAGCGCCTCTACAGCTATATTATGGTGGTCGTGGTGCGGTATATTTGGGTTATATCTCAAAGGAAGCATTACCTGCTCAACAGCGGTTTTCCTGGGAATCAAGTTATAAGACTGAAATACAAAACCTATTTTTTGATTTCTCACAAGGGAAAGTTCATCATCGGTTAAACCGTCAACTTGCTCACCGTCAAGTATATACGCTCCGGACGAAGGTTTGTCCAGACAACCAAGTATATTCATAAAAGTACTCTTGCCGCTTCCAGACGGTCCCATGATAGCAACAAACTCCCCTTCTTTTATATTTAATGTCACACTACGGAGAGCGCGCACTTCCTGGGTTCCCATATGATATGTCTTTGTTAAATGTTCAACTTTTATCATGTATCTTTACCAAGTTATCTTCGCATCATCATGCCGGGGCGAACTCCGCCGCCGCGCGAGTTGCCCTGCGCGTTATCTGAAGCGCCAAAACCTCCGCCACCTGCAGGTATCAAAACTTCGTCACCCTCTTTTATACCGGACTTCACTTCAGTCATAGCAGCTCCGACAAGTCCGGTTTCTAACATAACCTTAACCTCTTCTGAGCCTTTTTTGACCATAACAAACTGTTTTCCGTTTTCATCTCTCTCTATCGCTCTGTTCAAAACACCAAGAACTCCGATAGCTTCTTCTAAAATAAAATCACATGTCGCGTTCATACCTGGCTTTAGCTTAGCATCGCTCTGATGAATTAATACTTTAACCGGAACTGTGGTGATGTTTTGATCGGTTATGGTAGTTGGAGATATCTTAATAACCTCACCGGTAAAATTCTCATCAGGATAAGCGTCAATGCTTACATTCACTTTTTGCCCAAGTGTAATATCTTTTATGTCTGTCTCATCTATATTTACTGTAACGTATATCTCGCTGATATCAGCTATAGTTATAAGCGTCGTTGACGCCGCGGAAGCGTTTTTACTTCCGCTGACTATAGTTCCCTGTTCAACTTCTTTTGTTAAAACAATACCGCTGGTCGGCGCTACAATAGTTGTATAGTTCAGTTGGGTTACTGAATTCTGCGCCTGAGCGTAAGCCTTTACAACAGCAGCCTGCGCCTGAACAACATCAGCTTCACTGACATTAACCTGTTTCAGCTGAACTTGCGCGTCTTTTAACTTTAACTCCTGTGTTTTGAGGTTTGATCTTGAGGTAAGAATATCATTAGCTTTTATCTGATCTTGCAAAGCGTTTGCTTTTGCTACCTCAAGTGAGTCAAGTGAATCAGCGTATTCTGATTGAGCGGTTAGATAGTTGTTTTTCTTAATAGTTACATCTACTTCACCAAGTTTCGCGGTTTGCAAAGAGAGCTCTGCCTGTTTGACATTTAATTCAGCTGAGGTTATATCGTCATCAATTTCTATGGAAATAGTATCCAGTTTTTCTTTCGCTGTCTTTAACGCAGATGAAGAATTAATTGCTTTCTCACGGGCAGATTCAACAGCGGATAAAGATATGTAACCTTTACTGTAGAGTTCTTCCTGACGTTTTAAATCGTTTTGATTTTGAGTATCGGTTGAGAGAGCTTGAGCGTACGCGCTCTCCGCCGCCACTAACTTCTGCGGAGTTCCCGATCCCTTTACTTGTTTAAGCGCGCTCTCCGCTAACTTCAACGAAGCTTCTGATTTGTCAATATTCGCTTTGGTGATAACCGGTTGCTGATCTGACTCTATCTTAGCTTGCTCCATTTTTATCTTTGTTGTGGCAACTCTCTGCTGAGCGGCATTAATATTAGCTTGTGTGGTCTTTTTTTGGACTGCGAGCGATTTTTCAGCCTGGTCAAGTTCCAACTGCGCGGTCTGAACCGCTGCCTGAGCTTGCTGAATCTGTGTAGGAAGCTGCTCTTTTGTCAACTCTAAATTTATTTGGCTCTGATTTACTCTGCTTTTCGCACTTTCCAAATCAGCCATGCTCTGCCGTGCCGTACTCTCTGAATCAGATGGATCTATTCTCGCTATAACTTTTCCTGAAGTTACAAAATCACCTTCATCAACGCTTAATTCAACTATCTCGCCGCCGACATTTGACTTCACGTCAACAGTTCTTGACGGTTCAATAACACCTGTTGATGATATGGTTGTCTGTACCACCTGACGAGTTACTTTATAATAAGACGGTTTAACCGGTTCTTCCTTTTTTTTCTGCGCGTTAATTATAATCAACGCCGCAATCACCGCTACAACTACTGCCGCGGCTATGATAAAAATCTTTTTAGTGTTATTTTTCTTTTTACTGCTAATGTTCATTCGTTATTCTCCAATTTCAAAAATATATCATTATCCAGGCTTTCTTTTATCAATCCTGCTGTATAATAAAGAGATAAATAGCCTAAAAAGTAATCATTTTGCGCATTTAACAGATTAGTTTCCGCTGCGGCTAAAGATATCTCAGCGTTTTGTAAGTCAAGTACAGTTGCAAGACCGTTTTTATACTTTTCATTCTGCGCTTCATAGTTTACACGCGCTGCGCTTAACCCCTCTTTAGCTGCTGTTATCCTCTCTTCGCTTGAAATAATATCTAAATATCCGCGATCAATATCATAACCGACAGTATCTAACAGCTCTTCTTTGGCAATTTCAACGCTATCAATACTTATCTCTTTTTCTTTAACTTTCGCAGTGTTTGTTCCGCCGGTAAAGAAATCCCAATTCAAACCAAGTGACAGTTCATAAGTTGTATCTTTGCTCAAATTTACGGTATTATAATCATAGAGAGATTGACTTACTTTTCCGGTAAGTGTCGGAACAGGGGCAACAGATAATCTGGTTGAACGTAAAGACATCTTCGCTGTATCTATAGTTATTTCAGCTATTTTTACATCTCTTCTATTTTCTACAGATAATTTATAAAATTCTTCTCTGTCCGGAAGCGTTATGTTGTCAAAAAGGTGAATAGGCAAAACTTCAAAATCATCTAATATACCAACACCTAAAACAGAAAAAAGCGAAAGTTTAGAAGTGCGAGCGTTATTTTGAGCTGTCAACATATCTACCCTGCTGTTTGCAAAAGCCGAACGCACCGGATATAAATCGGACTGAGCAGCGTCTCCTGAATTTATACGTGCCTGAATAAGGTTTATCTGTTCTTCATTATAGTCAACACTCCGTCTCGCTATAGCAAGCGCAGACTCACTTTTAAGTATACCTATATAAGCGCTTGCAACGTCATAAATAACAGTCTGTTTACTGCCCAGATAATTTTCCTCTGCCTGATGATACGCGAGTTCACTTATCTTTATACTTATGGTACGCTGACCGCCGTCATAAAAATCATAACTCAAATTAGCCGAAACTGCTACTGACACATCGTCGTCTGTTGAGCTTCCGTATTTTGCTGTGCCTCCTATGGAAGCTTTGGGAAACAGCGTACCCTTAATCTGTTTAAGCTTTTCATTAGCTTCCTTTAAACTGTTCTCACGCTGTTTTAAATCTCTGTTGTTCTCAAGCGCTATATCTATACATTCTTTTAAAGTATATTCTTTAGCGTATACGCAAGTAAACATTAGAGCAAAAACTGTTATTACACATAATCCTCTAACCGCTTTATTCATAACTATTTTTCCTTTATTCCTCATCCTTTATTATTTATAGGTAAAATTATATTAACCGTTGTCCCATAACCAAGTTCACTGCTGAACTCCAATTTTCCTTTGTGAGCGCCGACTATACTTTTTGAAATGGCAAGCCCCAAACCTGTTCCGCTGATATCAACATTCGTTCGCGCTTTGTCAACCCGATAAAAACGCTCGGTAATATGCTCCAAATCATGTTCTGATATGCCAATGCCATTATCCGCAAAGATAAATACCATATTATCATTATCGTCTGCCGGTTTAACCTCAATATTAATAGTTCCGCCTGAGTCTGTATATTTTATAGAGTTTGTCATGATATTAGTAAACAGTCTGTACAGCGCGGTATAATCGGCTGTAATATCCAAAACATCTTCTGCTATATCTACATTTATCTTATACTCTTCTTTAATCGGAGGAAGTGTAGATATAACATCATCTAAGAGTTCAGCGATGTTTATATCATTAAATTTTAATACCATCTGTCCGCTGTCAGAACGCGCGAGAAGTAAAAGGTCATTTATAATATTAATAGTTTTATTAACAGAATTATCGATAACCTCTATAGCTTCTTTATATTCTTCTTCTGTCAAACTAACTTCCCGCGCTAATGAGCTTTGAGCTTTGAGCGCGGTTAACGGAGTCCGCAGCTCATGAGACACATCAGAAGTAAATCTTTTTTCGCGATTATAACTTTTTTCTAACTTATTATAACTTTCTTCTACCTTTGCCAGCATATCATTGACAGTGGTGGAAAGCTCAGTAAATTCATCATTCCCTGATATAGGCAATCTCAAAGAAAGGTCATTAGGGTTAAGATTTTTCGCTTCTCGGCAGATATCATTTATAGGACCAAGTGTTCTATGCGTAAATATAGAGCCGGCAACGTAAGCTATGATAAGACCAAACGGCAAAAGAATTATCATCATTATAAACATAGAATGCGCGGCAATCGCGACTTCGTCATAAGGAGCCGCGGACTGTACTATCATCATTTTTTGATCTTTCAAAAAACGCATATAGTAAACGCGTGTAATAATTATTTGACCATAATTATCTTCATGTTTGATAGTCGAAAACTTCGGTTCTCCGGTTTCCAACGTTTTTTTAAATGCTGTCTCATCAAAGACCGGCACAGCTGAACTTAAAACGTCAAGAGAGCGTCCTAAGTGGTAAACAGCATTGCCTTCCTCATCAAAAATAGTGTTAAACCTGTTAAAGTCAGGCGGAGGAGCGCTTTTCCTCGGAAGAGGAGATAACTCTACAGTTCTCCCATTATTTCCACGCTCTGCCGTACGAAATTTGAGATTAAAACCTTCGTAACGTGCCTGTGCCTCAAACGCGTTTTCAACCAGGCGGTCATCAACACTGCTTGTTAATATGTGAGACACTATACTGTAGATTATAAAAATAAATACAGATAGCACTATACCAAGCAAACAGATATTAAAAAGCTGCAGCTTAAAACTGATACTCTTAAAATTCATTTAATTATTATCTCAAAATATTATTTGTGAAAATCCGCGCTTAGTGTAAATTTTCTGAAAAAACTGATTATCTCTTAATCATATAACCTACGCCATGCACAGTGTAAATAATCTGCGGTTTGTCTTCCTGCTCAATTTTTTTTCTTAAAAGTTTGATGAAAGCATCAACTGTATTTGATGTTACGCTGTCATTATTCCATACGCGATATTGGATAACGTCACGGGTAAGCGGAGTTCCGGCGTTAGACACCAATGCTGTTAAAAGGTCATACTCACGAAAAGTAAGTGTTACATCTTGATCGTGAGCGGTAACACGCCTGTCAATAACGTTTATTCTTAGATTTCCGCCGGCAGCTGTTAATATCCTGCCTTTTTGATGACGATTTCTGCGAATCAAAGCACGGACACGAGCGTTAAGCTCACTGAACTCAAACGGTTTAACTAAATAATCATCAGCACCTATCTCAAGCCCTTCCACTTTTTGTTCAACAGCGTCACAAGCAGTAAGCATCAAAATAGGAGTATGATTACTTTGTGAACGCAAAGTTTCACATATCTCGTAACCATCTTTACCGGGAAGCATGATATCAAGTATTATCACTCCCCACTCTCCGTCAAGAGCCATCTGAAGCCCTGTATCACCGTCATTAGCGGTGAACACTTCATACTCTTTGGATAAACCTTTGTTTAAAACTTTGCAGATATTAAGATCGTCTTCGATAATTAAAATACGCATTTTTATCACCTTATTTCTTTATGGATTTTTTAAAGGGGCAGATAATATTTGTACCCTACCCCTTTAACTATTTAAAAATAGTATCTACTAAATTTTATGAAATTTCTTGACTCTTGTCAAGCTGACACTACTTTACAGGAATGTTACCTAATTGCGCGCTGCTCTTCCGCGCTCTTGAGCTCCTGCTCCTGCCGGAACATTATTCTCAATTTCTATGGTATACGGTTCAGTAACAGCACCGGTATTAAAATCAATACCTATCAGTTGATTTGCTTTTAGAATATACAGAGCGTTGCCTACCCATTCGTACTTAGCTTCAGCGTTTGCGCCGAACCCCTGGAAAGCGTTAGCTTCAGCAAAATTCAGTTCAGCTTCGCCAAGCAAAAGTAAAGTTGTCGGATCTATATTATAGAGTGTATTATCCTTTAATATTAACAGATGAGTGAGTATACCTTCTTCTGTTTTAGTTATGAATTGAGCGGTAACAAACATGTTTCTGAAGTTATTCCTTTGGTTACCGTCATTGCCCTGCTCTTCGTCAGCGATAAAGGTATTTTTCCCGAGTTCTTCTAACATACTGTTCAATTTATAGATAGTTTTGTTGTTAAACAGGTAGATATCAGTGCCATTCACAAACATTTCTGTTGAAGAATTGGCCATGTTCATCATCGTTCCGCCGATTTGCTGTCCTCCTCCGGCAGCCGCTCCAAAACCGCCTCGCTGCGCGTACATTGGTATGGCGAGCATAATCGCAATAAGAAAAAAAGCCGCTAATGATAGTTTTTTGTACATAATATTACCTCCATATTTTTCGGAAACGCTTTATTTTGCGTTGCCTTTATTTTTTTAAGCGGGCTGTATACCTTTAGTATAACACTGAAGGGGTGAAATTGTAATGAATTAAAATAGTTTTTTACAAAAAAATATACCATTTTTCTTACATTTACTAATTTTTTTGTGATTTTTCGAAAAAATTGATTTTAAAAAGTAAGTTTACATGGCTGTAAAAATAATATATAATTAATATACTAAGTTGATAGTTTAGGCATAAAATCAAGGAGTTATTATGACTGTTGCCAAAAAAAGCAGTATTGACAAGAAAAATAAATATCTAAAAGTCTATTTTATAATCGCTTCTGTTATTGTTTATTGTGTCATCTACAGTATAGTGTCTGATTTTTGTCACACTACTGATAGATTTTCAGGAAAAGATGAAACTTATCAGTTTATGACGACAATGATGTACGGAACTGTTCTTTTAATTATTGGCGCAGGGTTCATAATAATTAAAAATCTCTTTGCAGGTGCTGCAGCTTCATTAATCGGCAGCTTCATTTCCGCAACATTATTATTCTGTTTTTGTGATTTAAGTCGAGTGGGCAGTGATATTTTTATTTTTTGTCTGTTAATATTTCTTTTTTCACTTACAATCTATCTAATCATCAAAATCACCACAAATAAAATGGCTTCAGCAAAAAACAAACGAGAAACCGCTTCTGTAACAGATAATACAAAAGAAGAACAAATAAAAAAAGAGGACAACAACGATAATGTTGACTTGCTTTAAATATCTTCTAAGGAATAATAATTTTAAAAGCGTAAAGCGTATCTCGACAAAAAAGACGAAATTTAGTATAATATAACTATGAACAATAGTTATGAACCTGTAATAGGATTTGAGATTCATGCTGAACTAAAGACTAAGAGCAAACTCTTTTGCGGATGCTCAACAGACCCTTTGGCACCGGAGAATACAAACTGTTGTCCGGTATGCTTAGGACTTCCCGGGGCATTACCGGTACTAAACCGTGAAGCGGCACTTTTGTCAGCAAAAGTAGCACTTGCCTGTAACTGCACAGTATCTTCTCCGGCGCTCTTTGACCGGAAAAATTACTATTATCCTGATTTGCCGAAAAATTATCAAATATCTCAAAACAGAGCACCGTTTGGACTTAACGGCAGCTTTGAATACGAGGTTGACGGTAAAATCAAAAAAATTTCCATACTTGATATTCATTTAGAAGAGGACGCCGGGAAGTTGGTACACCCTACAGAAAAAGGAGCCGGTTACAGCCTCGTTGACTTTAACCGCGCCAGTACATGTTTGCTGGAGATAGTCTCAGGACCTGACATTCACTCTGTGAATGAAGCTATAAATTATTGCGGAGCTATGCGGCAACTGCTAAAATACCTTGACGCGTCAGAAGTAAAGATGGAACTCGGTCAAATAAGATTTGAAGCCAACGTATCAGTCAGAAAAGCAGGGACTGATGACCTAAACAAACGTGTTGAGATGAAAAATCTTAACTCTTTTAAGAGTGTCGAACGCGCTATTCAGTATGAAATAGAACGGCAGACAGAGGCTTATGAGAACGGCTTAGATATAGTTCAAGAAACACGCCTTTTTGACGAAGAAAAAGGTATAACAGTTGCCATGAGAAGTAAAGAAGATGCGCACGACTACCGCTATTTTCCGGATCCTGATCTTCCTCCGGTGTACTTTTCTTTTGAAGAATTAGAAAAATTAAAAAGCGAAATCGGTGAGCTTCCGCTTCAGCTTCGCAACCGTTTCATAAATGAATACGGCCTCTCTATAGCTGACGCTGATCTTATAAGCGCTGAGTTAAAGAGCGCGGAACTGCTCGACAATGCCGTAAAGGCAGGAGCAAACGCAAAAAATGCCGCGAACTGGATAATGGGAGAAATCTCGCGTTACCTAAATGAAAATAATTTGACATTTGATGACCTTACTCTTAACGCTAAAAAATTCGCTGCTCTTTTAAAGATGATAGAGGATGGAAAAATTAACATTGGACAAGGACGGCAGGTGATTGGAGAAATGTTTGAATATACGGAAAAAGAACCTGAAGATATAGCTAAAGAGCGAGGATTTGAACAGATCTCTGACACCGGCGCTATAGAAGCTATAGTTGACGAAATAATAACGGCAAACACGGACGCGGCAGAAAAATATAAAAACGGAGATGATAAACCGCTGGCGTTTTTGGTGGGACAAGTTATGCGCGCTTCAAAAGGCAAGGCAAATGCCGGAGTGGTGAACGATATATTTAAAACTAAATTGCGCGGATAAACGGAAATTTGTTAGGACTTTAAGCATGTATAAATTGGTTGCGACCGACCTTGACGGTACGCTTTTAAACAGTAATCATAAGATAAGCAAAAGGAATTTTGAGACCATAAAACGGCTGGAAGAAGCAGGGATTATAGTCTGTCTGGCATCAGGACGCATGTATAAATCAATGCTTCCGTATATCATAGAACTGGGGATTAACACAAAAACTATCGCGTATAACGGAGCTATGATTGCGGATGAAAACAGCAATGTAATATATGAAAAAAGTGTACCTACTGACTTTACTAATGAAATCATAAAGCACGCTTTAGAGCATGAGCTGCACTTAAATTACTATTTGGACGATAATCTGTACTCTTTAAAAGATGATAAATGGTTAAAATTATACGGTGATCGCACAGGGATGTACGCGGATATAGTCAACACTTATCCTACGCATAAACCCCCGACTAAATTACTAATCATTGATGAGCCGGAAAAAATATCTGAGCTTTACGAAGAACTGTCTTTTAAGTTTGGTCATGAAGTATATGTAACTATTTCAAACATTGAATATCTTGAGTTTATGCCAAAAGGAGCGGATAAGGGTTCGGCGTTAAAAAAATTGGCAGAATTTTACAATATAAAACAGGAAGAAGTTATTTTCTTAGGCGATGCTTCAAATGATTTGCCGGCTATAGAGTGGGCCGGAATGGGAATAGCTATGAATACCTCACCAAAAAATGTACTTAGCGCCGCTAAAAAAATAGCGCCTAATGACGCTGACACTGACGGCTTTTCAATAGTGTTAGAAGAGATATTCGGCTTATAATAGAAAGGATTATTATAATGGCCTCAACAAGGGAACAGCGCATGTCAAAGCTCTTAAAGGAAGAGCTGAGCGCTATTATACTGCGCGAAATAAACGATCCGCGGCTCGGCATGATATCGATAACTGATGTTGAGTTGACGCCGGACTTTAAGGTAGCTCATGTATTTATAAGCGCGCTTGGTGATGAACAAGAGCGGCGGCAATCAGTTGACGTTTTAGTTAACGCGTCAGGCTTTTTGCGGATGACGCTGTCTAAAGTTGTCAATTTGCGCCATACGCCGGAGTTGCGCTTTAAACTTGACAGCTCATTAGAACGCGCCTCCCGCATCTATGATATTTTAAACAAAATAAAAAGCGGAGATGAAGAAGCAGAGAAAGGCGATGACTATGAGGATCGAGACGAGTAATATACCAAACAGCAACTATATAGAGATGTATAATCGTCTCTCTTCACATAAAAACATCCTTTTTGCGGTACATGTTAATGCTGACGGCGACTGTATAGGTTCAGCGCTCGCGCTCGCGCTTCACTTTCAAGAGAGAGGACATACTGTCAGCATTTATTCCCGCGATCTTGTGCCTGATAACTGCAAGTTTCTACCCGGAACTGAGCTCGTAACGAATGAGCTTCCAAATAACATAGAGCAAATGGTTATTGTATTTATTGACGCGGAAGGTGAAAAGCGGTGCGGATTTTTACACGGCAGTGTTGACTCAGCCGGAAAAAAACTCAGAATTGACCATCATCTGGCGGAGACAAAAGAAGGGATATTCACCCTTCAAGATACTGAAGCCGCCGCAACCGGCGAGATAATATTTTCTCTTTTTAAGGCTAACAATATAGAAATTACCGCTGATATGGCAACTCAGCTTTTTACCGCTATTCAAGTTGACACTACAAGATATTTAAATAATAATACTACTTATAAAAGTTATGAGATAAGCGCTGAGTTGGTTCGTCTTGGGGCGAACAGAAAGTTAATCGTTGAAAAACTGTACAACAGTACAAACTTTTCTGTGGTAAAGTTATTAGGTATGGCTCTCTCCCGTACGGAGCTTGCTGTATCTGACAGGGTTATTTATGCTTACTTAACCCGTGAAGACTTTAGAGCGGCTGATGCCAGTCCCAGCGATACTGAAGGGATTATTGACCGCTTAAAGTCAGTTGAGACAGCTGAGGTAGCGCTTTTATTCACTGAAAAAAGTAGTGAAATAAAGGTTAGTATTAGGACGCGTGAAGGCAGTATTGACGCCAATGAATTCGCTAAAATATGGTCCGGCGGCGGTCACAAACGGGCAGCGGGAATGTCTGTTGTTGGTGTACCGTTAAAATCTGCCATCAGCGAAGTGTTGACAAAACTCTCTATGATAATGTAAAATAGAGTTGCCAGGAGAAATTATATGGAAAATGTAGCTATTGTTATAATTATTATTGAGGGCGTATTGCTTATCACTGTAATGATCGCGCTTATAGCCCTTGTTGTATCGCTCAAAAACATGATGGCTCTTCTCACTGAGAAGATAGATCCGGCTATTGAGGCTATCTCTAAATTCGCCCAAGATATAAACCAGCGTACAGATGATAAAGGCGGGTTAATGTCCACTGTTTTAGGAAACGGTATTATTAATAAATTGTATACTCTTTATAAATATATTTCTGTTATACCTGATGTTATGCGCAACCAGAAAAAGTAATATTTTAATACGCTTTAGAATTACAGACTAATTATAGTATGGAACTTTATGGAAGTGTATTTTAATAACCAAACCGGTGTGTTTTTTATCCAAACACACAAAAACGAAAAAACTTACTTACTCATACTTGACAAACAGCCTGCTTTTTTGTATAATTTTTAGGTAAGATTAAACTTCTTTTTTCTTTTCAATAACAAATGGGCGCTTAGTTCAGTAGTAGAACACTACGTTGACATCGTAGAGGTCATAGGTGCGATCCCTATAGCGCTCACCACTTTTTTATTATTCATAATTACGAAGAAATTAGGTAATAAGCATTATTATAAATTTGGTAAAATTAATCAAGTCCGGTATGTAAAGTTTTTCCTCTTTACTATGCGCGTTTTCGTATCCGGCAGAAAGCAAGATGGTATAAATACCGTTATTGTTCAGATAATTAGCATCGCTTCCTCCTCCGGTCTGAGTTATCTCCGCTTCTACTCCTATATCTTTAAATATCTCTATAACTCTCTGACAAAGAGAATGATCTGTTGAAACTGAAAATGAGGGATACATCATCTGTGTTTCTATTTCAACCCATCCGCTATAGGCATCAGCAGCATTTATAGCCGCCTGTTTCATACTCTCCATTTGCGTTTTAGTTTTTTCTTTTTCGCGGCTCCTGACTTCTCCCTTTAAAAAGGCATAGTCCGGCACTACATTTGTCGCGTTTCCGCCATTAATGATTCCTATATTTGCGGTTGTTTCTATGTCTATCCTGCCAAGCGGCATGTTACAAACAGCTTTTGCGGCCATAGATATAGCGTTAATACCGTTTTCCGGTGACATTCCGGCGTGAGCTCCTTTACCGTAAAATTTAAATGACATATTATAGTGTTCAGGAGCGGCTTTATATATTTTGCCCATCTTTCCGCCGCCGTCTATAACTACTCCCATCTTTGACTGAAACATAGAATAGTCAAGGCTGCTGCTCCCCATTAAAGAAAGCTCTTCTGCTACGGTAAATAAAATTTCAACAGTTCTGTGTGGTATATTATGCCTATAAATGTATTCAAGCGCGTTTAGTATGGAGGTAATAGCTCCGCGGTTATCAGCGCCTAATATAGTTGTTCCATCACTTCTAAGATAGTCGCCATCTCGCAAAACCGTAAGATTTTTCGTATCTTCGACAGTATCAATATGTTCACAAAAGAGTATGGGTTCGGCTGTTGCCATCTCTTCATTACTCGCAGATATTGTCGCTAACATATTGTCAGTATTTCCGCCTATAATATCGGTGATGTGATCGTATTTTATTTCCGCTCCTATTTTTCTCATCCGACTTTCAATGATTGATGAAATATGTTTTTCATTATACGATACGCCGGACACTTTCGCTAACGAGATAAAATCCTCTATTATCTCATTTTCATTCAGTTCAATATCTTTAAGTTTCATATTCATAAAGCATTATTCCTAATTGTAAATTAATTTAAAGCATCAGATAAAACAAATTAGAAATGGGTGAAGCCATCAGCTAATCTTGAGTATATACCATCAGATGTTAGCAGCATAATATCTTTCTCTTCTGTTATAACCCCTATCGGACTAAGCTTTATAGGAGTAATTTTTTTCCGAGCATCTTCAAATAAATCACTATTCATAGTGATGAGAAGCTCAAAATCCTCACCGGCAGTTAACGCCAACTCGAACGGCTTGTCAGTAACTTTTTCCAAATTTTTATGGATAGGTATTTTATCCGCTTCTATAACCGCTCCGACTCCGCTTTCTTTGCATATGCGGCGCAAATCAGCTCCTATGCCGTCAGAAATATCCATCATGGCATTGACCGGAATTTCGTTCAAAATCTGTCCTTCTCTAATCCTCGGTTTTGGAAGATATTGCGCCAAAATAAATGATCTCTCAACTTTATTTGCGCTGTCTAAACTATGACCTTCTTCTAACAGTTTTAGACCGGCACCTGCCGCTCCCAAAGAACCGGTAACAGCGATGATATCTCCGACTTTAGCTCTTTTTCGTAACGGATAACATCCATCAGTCTCGCCGAGCATGGTAACAGAGATAACCAAACCACCGCTGCTTTTAATAGTGTCACCGCCGCAAATAGTTATTTTATATTTCTTAGCGGCATCGCCAATGCCGCGATAAATATCCAAAATATCTGTTTCGATATAATTATCCGGAATAGCTATAGATATAAGAGCACTTATAGGCTTACCTCCCATGGCAGCTATATCAGAGATATTTTGTAAAATAGATTTTTTACCGAGAAGGTACGGCTCTCCCCACCTTTTTCGAAAATGAATATCTTCCATAAGCATATCCGCAGTGGCGAGAAGCTGTTTACCCCGGGATAGCTGAATGACTGCTGTATCATCACCTATACCAATGAGAGTATTTTTTGAAGCGTAAGGCACCAAATCTTTAAATTTCTGTATTAAAATATCTTCCTGCATATTGACTAAAAACTCAATGTTGAAGGTTCTTCATCAACCGGCTTTAACGCGATATATATAAGAATTAACTCTTCACCTTCTTCACGAAAATAAAAAGTTACTAATTGGTCATAAGAAACAGAACGGTAACCTGAAGAAGCGAATATTTTCGGAGTAATTTTATCTATGCCTTGAAACGCGTCTTTTAATTTTTTATATGTATAAGTAACTTCAGGCATCTCAGCAAAAGCACCGCCAAGGTTTATTTTGCCGCACTTAACGCTCACTATATCACCGTTATCATGAGTTGTAACTGTTATTGACTCATCAATGAACTGCTTCAATCCTTCAGCGTTATTCTCGTTATAAGCATCAACAAAACCACTTGATAGCTTCACCACTGTTTCACCCGCGGTACGGTTGTCGGAAACTAACATATAAATAACAAAAACAATAATTATAATTCCAAACAATATTAAAATTCTATAAGATTGCATATGATCCCCTCCTATTTCCTTTTTATTTAATCTTATACTTAATTATTCCCAATTTTCTATAAAAAGCATAGGAAAAATCATTTTTTTTAATCCATGTATTCAAGCTCAGCGCCGCCTATCCTTACGACATCGCCCTCTTTTATACCCCTATCTTTTAACATATTAAAAATACCGCGTCTCTCCAGTTGATGCTGGAGACGATAAACAGCCTCATCATTTTCCATATTAGTCATATTTATTAATCGTTCAACAGCGGTTCCTGATACTTCCCAAACCCCTTCATCAACAAGAGAAATTTCCAGTTCACGACGGCGAGGACGCACAATAACGGTCTTTGGTTCAATAAACTCGTCATCTATAGTATCGTCCTGCTTTAAAATATCGGTAATAGCGTAAATAAGTTTATCAACACCTTCTCCTGTTACGGAAGAGATCATATGATACGCTATACCTTCACGATCTAATAGATCGGTAAACTCTTTTACCATATCTTCGTCCGCGTATATATCAGCCTTATTAAGAGCGACTATCATAGGCAAGTCAGTTATTTTTTTACCGTATTCATTTAGTTCTCTATTTATGGTATTGTAACTCTCTATGGGTTTCAGTTCACCGGCAAAGCCGCCGGATATATCAACAAGGTGCAAAATGACACGGCTTCTTTCCGCGTGCCGCAAAAAATCAAGACCTTGCCCTCTTCCTTCAGCAGCGCCGCTAATCAAACCGGGCAAATCAGCTATAACAAAAGTATAACTTCCGCCGTCTTCCGCGACTCCGAGCTGAGGCTCAAGAGTGGTGAATGGATAATCGGCTATTTTTGGTGTCGCGGCAGTTACACGAGATAAAAAAGTAGATTTACCGGCATTTGGCAACCCGATAAGCCCAACGTCAGCCAGAAGTTTTAGTTCCAATTTTAAATTCATCTCTTCGCCGGGCTCGCCGTTTTCAGCAAATCTTGGAACTTGGCGAGATGGAGTAGCGTAATGTTGATTTCCACGGCCGCCGCGGCCGCCGCTCGCTATTATAGCTTTCATGCCGGGTTTATTTAGATCAACTATCGGCTCGTCTTCGCCTTC